>Ga0206881_10024_pt1 | contig 56000 bp, 37 predicted proteins | sample Alteio_BWOrgCont_3_FD_152867 | JGI IMG/M metagenome (GOLD analysis project Ga0206881, IMG submission 152867) | Enriched cells from forest soil in Barre Woods Harvard Forest LTER site, Petersham, Massachusetts, United States -... | ecosystem: Environmental > Terrestrial > Soil > Temperate forest >...
CGCCGCGCTTAACCGCGTCCTCGGCGGGCAGACCTCGATCATCGACGGCACGCTTACGGCCAACGGGCAGATCTATCTCATCAACGGCAACGGCATCATCGTTGGGCCGGGCGGTGTGGTCAGTGCCAGCGCGTTCACGGCCAGCACGCGCAACATCAGTGATGCCGATTTCCTCGCGGGCGATCTCGAATTCATCGGCTCGAACAACGCGGGCGTGCAGAATTTCGGCACGATCACCGCGCTGGGTGGCAACGTCGTCCTCATCGGCAAGACCGTCGATAACGAGGGCACGATCAATGCGGCCAACGGCACCGCCGGACTCGTCGCGGGCGACGATGTTCTGCTCGCCCAGAAAAACGCCGACGGCAGCACCATCACGGTTAATCCCGATCCGCTCGCCATCAGCGCTTCGGGCCAGGTGGGTGTAAAAAACGGCGGCACGATCAACGCGGCGGCGGCGGAACTCAAGGCGGCCAACGGCAACATCTACGCGCTGGCCATCCAGAACAGCGGCATCATCCGCGCCACCACGGTGCAGAAGCAGGGCGGCCACATCTGGCTCACCAGCGATTCGGGTACGATTTCCAATTCCGGCACGCTCAATGCCTCCGCGACGGTCGCAGGAGGTAAGGGCGGAACGGTCACACTCAAGAGCACCAGCGGCACGGTGAGCCACACAGGAGCGATTATCGCGCAGGGCGGCCAGGGTGGCGCGGGTGGCAACGCCGAAATCTCGGGCGCAAACGTCCAACTCACCGGCTCGGTCGATCTTGCCGCTCCGGGCGGTACGCTGGGCAATCTGGTTCTCGACCCGGCCACCATCGACATCATCACCGGCGGGGGATCGAGCCTGACCGGTTTGACCATCGATCCCAGCGCCATCGTCAACGATCTTGAAAATGAGGACGTCAATCTCATCGCTGGCACCAGCATTACGGTGGACAGCACGCTCGACGCCAGCGCCAATACCAACCCCGGCAACCTCACGCTGACCACGCCGACCCTGAACCTGAACGAGCCGATCATGCTCAACGGCTCCCTCTCCGGCACGGCCACCACAGTCAACGTCGGTGTCAATGGCTTGGTGCAAAACGGAGTCGATGCTTCCAGCACTACCACCACTCCGACGATCAACCTCGCCTCGGGCGCGATCTACGGCTTGACCAGCGAAATTCTCATCGGAAAAAGTCTCAACCTCGACGGCAACGGCGCGATTCTGGACGGCCAGGACGAAACCCGCGTCATGGAAATCGACGGGACGGCGGCGGGGATCACGGTGGACCTGAACAACATGACGTTGATGGGAGGCAATGGGACCGGAGGGACTCTTAGCGGCCGTGGGGGCGGGCTATTTATTGATGCCGCCGGCGCTGGTATTCAAGCGACGGTGACGATCACCGACAGTACGATCTCGGGCAATTCGGTTTCTGGCGGCACCGGTGGTGGGATTTACAATAAGGGCAGTTCCAACGGCAGCGCCACGCTGACGATCATCGACAGCACGATTTCAGGCAATTCAGTGATCAACGGCGGCGGAGATGGCGGCGGGATTGTCAATGATGGCCAGTCAGGCAGCGCCACTCTGATCATCACCAACAGCACGATCTCGGGCAATTCGCTCTCCGCCACCGACGCAGAGGGTGGCGGTATTTTCAATTTTGGACAGACAGGGAGCGCCCTGTTGACGATCAGCGGCAGCACGATTACGGGCAATTCGGTTGTTGGGGAAGGCTATGGCGGCTCCAACGGCGGCGGTATTTACAATAGCGGTTTTGACGGTGTCGCCACGTTGACTATCAGCGACACGATCCTGGCGGATAATACATATACGAACGGTGGTGTCGGCGAATCGGACTACGATGGTTACGACGCCGAACCGGTGGTTGACCTGGGCCACAATCTTTATGGCCAGAACGGGAACGGCGGCGATTTCCCCGGCGGTGGAACAGGTGACATTCTTCTTGCCGGCGCGATTTCGACCGTCCTGCAAACCGACGAAAACGGCAACCCGCTGCTAGCCGACAACGGCGGCCCGACCGAGACCATCGCGTTGGTCTCGGGCAGCCCGGCCATCGCGGCGGGCGGCACCCCGACGGCCTACGCGGTCGATCAGCGCGGCGATGCCCGAAACCTGACTGACCAATCGATCGGGGCTTACGAATATGATCCACCCGATCCATTCATCATCACCTCCACGGTGGACCAGTCCGGCATCGTCATCGGCACGCTCCGCACCGCCATCGGTTACGCCGACGCCAACCCGCTGCTAGATCCCACCATTACTTTTGATTCAACCGACTTCGCTACGGCGCAGACGATCACATTGTCCGACGGTGAACTGCTCATCAACAGCAGCCTGACCCTAGACGGTCCGTCCGCCGGGGTGACCATTGACGCCGGTGGTAACAGCCGCGTGATGGAAATCGACGGGAGTGTTTTGGGGATTACGGTTAACCTGGGCAACCTGACCTTGAAAGATGGAGATGGCAACGAAGGTAGCACGACCGGGGCGGCAGGAAGTTCTTCTAACGGCTCTGGTGGCGGCCTGCTCGTTTATGCCGAAAGCGGTCTCAAAGCAGCCGTGATGATCAGCAACAGCACGTTTTCGGATAATTCGTCCATCGATTACGGCGGTGGGATCTATAATGATGGCTCAAACAGCGGCAGTGCTACGCTGACGATCGCTGACAGCACGATCTCGGGCAATTCAACTACCGGCTACGGTGGCGGGATTATCAATGGTGGCTCTGGCGGGAGCGCCACGCTGATAATCACCGACAGTACGATCTCGGGCAATTCGGCCGGTTCCAACGACGGCGGTGGGATTTTCAATGATGGCTATGCCGGCAGCGCCACGCTGACGATCACCGATAGCACGATCTCGGGCAATTCGGCCGGTTCCAACGACGGTGGCGGGATTTTCAACGATGGTTATGTCGGCAGCGCCACGGTGACGATTAGCGACAGCACGATCTCGGGCAATTCGGCCGGCGATGGCGGCGGAATTTATAATCTTGGCTATGGCGGCAACGGCACGGTGACGATCGGTGACACGATCCTGGCGGGCAATACGCTCACAGGTGGAGGTGAATCGGACTATGCCAGCTCATCCGGTACGCTGATCGACAACGGCTACAATCTCTACGGCCAGAATGAGAACGATGGCGGGTTCGGCTCCGAAAATGGGGTAACGCCAGCGGGGACCGACATCGAGCTTTCCAGCTCTATCAGCTCAATACTGGGATCGTTGCAAAACAACGGTGGGCCGACCGAGACCATGGCGCTGCTCGATGACGCCGGCAGTAATCCAGCCATTGCCGCGGGTGGGACCACTTCCGGTTACAACTTCGATCAGCGTGGCGAGCCCCGCAACCTGGACGCTCAATCGATCGGGGCTTACGAATACGACCCGCCCGATCCCTTCCTTGTCACCTCTACGGCGGACCAATCCGGCATTGTCATCGGCACGCTCCGCACCGCCATCGGCTATGCCGACAACGATCCGAACCCAACCCCGCCGACTATCACCTTCGCCCCGTCGGATTTCGCCACCGCGCAGACGATCACGCTGGATGGAAACGAACTGCTTATTAACAGCAGCATGACCATCGAGGGTCCAGCTGCGGGGGTGACGATCGACGCCAACAACACCAGCCGCGTGATGGAAATCGACGGGAGCGTTTCGGGGCTCACGGTTAACCTGAGCAACCTGACCCTGGAGAATGGCGACGGGGTCGACACCGCAGGCACCGGCGCGGCGGGAATTCATTTTAATGGAACCGGCGGCGGGCTGCTCATTTATGCCGAAAATGGCAACCAGGCAACGGTGACGATCACCGACAGCACGATCTCAGACAATTTGGCCGGTGGCGGGATTTTCAACGCTGGCTTAGAGGGCAGCACCGCGCTGACGATCACCGACAGCACGATCTCGGGCAATTTAGGCGGCGGGATTATCAATCAGGGGCAAGGAGGCAGCTCCATCTTGACGATCAGTAACAGCACGATCTCGGGTAATTTGGACGGTAACGGAATTTATAATAGCGGCTTTGACGGCAACGCCACGCTGACGATCAGCGACAGCACGATTTCGGGCAATTCCGCCTCTGGCGACGGCGGTGGGATTTACAATAATGGTGAGGATTACGGTAGCGCTACACTGACGATCAGCGACAGCACGATTTCGGGTAATTCCGCCTCTGGCGACGGCGGTGGGATTTACAATGATGGCTCCAATTTGGGCAGTGCCATGTTGACGATCAGCGACAGCACGATTTCGGGCAATTCGGGCATCGGCAACGGCGGTGGGATTTATAATGATGGCTCTAATTTGGGCAGCGCTACGTTGACGATCAGCGACAGCACGATTTCAGGCAATTCGGCCAGTATCACCGAGGCAATTTCCTTCGGCACGATTTCGAACTTGGTTAGCGGCGATGGCGGCGGGATTTACAATGATGGCGAGAATGACGGCAGCGCCACGGTGACGATCAACAACAGCACGATTTCGGGCAACTCGGCCAGCATTAGCGGAACGATCACCAATAGCACGATTTCGGGCAATTTGATCAGCGGCGATGGCGGCGGGATTTACAATGATGGTGGGAATAATGGCAGCGGCACGGTGACAATCAACAACAGCACGATTTCAGATAATTCGGCCAGCGACACACTCACGATCGCCGGTAGCACGATTGCAGGCAATTCGACCAGCGGCGACGGTGGTGGGATTTACAATGATGGCGAGGATAACGGCAGCGCCACGGTGACGATCGGCGATACGATCCTGGCGGGCAATACGTCTGACAGCGGTGAATCGGACTACTTCAATGACTCCGCCTCGCTGACCGACAACGGCTACAATCTCTATGGCCAGGGTGGAAACGACGGCGGGTTCGATACCACCAACGGCGTCACGACGGAATCGACCGACATCAAGCTTTCCAGTGCGATCGACACTGTTCTTGCGCCGCTGGGCAACTACGGCGGGCCGACCGAGACACAGGCGCTGGTTGCGGGCAGCCCGGCCTACCTCGCGGGCGGGCCACTCGGCAGCGTCATCACCGACCAGCGTGGCGTGGCGCGCGGCAGCACCATTTCCATTGGAGCATGGGACTACGATCCGTCGCAGTTTACCGACTCCTCACTGATCGTCACCACCAGTGCCGACACCGCGGATGTCATCAGCGCATCGGGCCCTGTCACGCTGCGCGACGCGATCTTCTACGGGGAAGTGGGTCCTTTCACCGACCCCACTATCACCTTCGATCCGACCGACTTCGACACGGCGCAGACGATTACGCTGAATGGGAACGAATTGCTCATCAACAGCAGCATGATCATCGACGGTCCGGCTGTGGGGGTGACAATCGACGCCAACAACGCCAGCCGCGTGATGGAAATCGACGGGAGCGTTTCAGGGATCACGGTGAGCCTGAGCAACCTGAGCCTGGAGAATGGCAACGGGACCTCCACCGCCGGGGCGGCGGGCAGTGGTTATACCGGCGTTGGCGGCGGGCTGCTCATCGATGGTGGAGAAGGCGCCAAGACGACGGTGACGATCACCGACAGCACGATCTCGGACAATTTAGTCGGTGGCGGGATTTTCAATGATGGTTTAGAGGGCAGCGCCACATTGACGATCACCGATAGCACGATCTCGGGCAATGTGGCCTCCACTGGCGGCGGGATTGACAATGAGGGCCAGGGAGGCAGCGCCACGTTGACGATCAGTAACAGCACGATTTCGGGCAATTCGGCTGGCGTTTACGGCAGCGGCGGCGGGATTGAAAATCACGGCTTTGATGGCAGCGCCACGTTGACGATCACCGACAGCACGATTTCGGACAATTCGGCTGGTATAAGCGGCGGCGGTGGGATTGACAATAATGGCGAGGGTGGTGGCAACGCCACGGTGACGATCACCGATAGCACGATCTCGGATAATAGCACGATTTCGGATAATTCCAGCACTAGCGCCGACGGCGGTGGGATTTACAATGATGGCAGTGGCGGCAGCGCCACATTGAAGATCAGCGACAGCACGATTTCGGGCAATTCGGCCAGCATCACCGAGGCAATTTCCTCTGGAACGATTTTGGGCTTTGTTAGTGGCGATGGCGGCGGGATTTACAATGATGGGGAGAATGGCAGCGCCACGGTGACGATCGTCAACAGTACGATTTCAGGCAATTCGGCCGGCAGTACCGGTACGATCACCGACGCCGTGATTACGGGCAATTTGGTAAGTGGCGATGGCGGCGGGATTTACAATGATGGCGAGAATGGCAGCGCTTTGGTGACGATCAACAACAGCACGATTGCGGATAATTCGGCCAGCGACACACTGACGATCACCGGCACCACGATTGAGGGCAATTCGGCCAGCGGCGACGGCGGCGGGATATTCAATGATGGAGAGGATGGCGGCAGCGCCAGGGTGGCGATTGGCGAGACGATCCTGGCGGGCAATACGGCCAACAGCGGCGAATCGGACTACTTCAATGACTCCGCCTCTCTGACGGACAACGGCTACAACCTCTTCGGCAACGACGGCGTGCTTGCTAGCAACGGGACGACTGACATCCTGTTTTCCGGCAATATCGACCTGGTACTCGCGCCGCTGGGCAACTACGGCGGGCCGACCGAGACACAGGCGCTAATAGCGGGCAGTCCGGCCTATCTCGCGGGTGGGCTTCTCGGCAGCGTCACCACCGACCAGCGTGGCGATGCGCGCGGCAATGTCATCTCCATCGGAGCGTGGGACTACAGTCCATCGCAGTTTACCGCCTCCTCACTGATCGTCACCACCAGTGCCGACACTGTGGACGTCATCGACGCATCGGGCCCCATCACACTACGCGACGCGATCTTCTACGGGGAAGTGGGTGGTTTCACCGACCCCACCATCACCTTTGATCCGACGGACTTCGCCACGGTGGAGACGATCACCCTAGATGGGCACGAACTGCTCATCAACAGCAGTATGACCATCGAAGGTCCGACTGCGGGGGTGACGATCGACGCTAATAACGCCAGCCGTGTGATGGAAATCGACGGGGCGGAGTCGGGGATCACAGTGGACCTGAGCAACCTGACCCTGGAGAACGGCGACGGGGTTGACACCGCCGGCACTGGTGCGGCGGGAATCCATTCTGACGGTCTCGGCGGTGGGCTGCTTGTTGATGCCGTAAGCGGGAACAAGGCGACAGTGATGATCACCGACAGCACGATCTCGGGTAATTCCACCTCCGGCGACGGTGGCGGGATTTACAATGATGGAGAGAATGGCAGCGCCACGGTGACGATCACCGGCACCACGATTGAGGGCAATTCGGCCAGCGGCGACGGCGGCGGGATTTTCAATGAGGGCCAGGGAGGCAGCGCTACGTTGACAATCACCGACAGCACGGTCTCCGGCAATTCCGCCTCAGCTGCCGGGGGCGGGATTTACAATCAGGGCTTGAATGGCAGTGCTACGCTGACGATCAGTGACAGCACGATTTCGGGTAATTCCAGCTCCAACAACGGCGGCGGGATTTTCAATAATGGCGAGAATGATGGCAGCACCACGGTGACGATCAGCGACAGCACGATTTCGGGTAATTCCACCTCCGGCAACGGGGGGGGTATTTACAATGAGGGCGAGAATGACGGCAGCGCCACGGTGACGATCACCGACAGCACGATTTCAGGCAATTCGGCCAGCATCACTGAAGGAATTCTCTTTGGCACGATTTCGGGTAATTTGGCCAGCGGCGACGGCGGCGGGATTTACAATGATGGAGAGAATGGCGGCGTCACGGTGATGATCAGCAACAGCACGATTTCGGGCAATTCGGCCAGCATTGCCGGGACGATCACCGACAGCACGATTGAGGGCAATTTGGTCAGCGGCGACGGTGGCGGGATATACAATGATGGCGAGGGCGGCAGCGTCACGGTGACGATCAGCAACAGCACGATTGCGGATAATTCGGCCAGCGACACACTGACGATCACCGGCACCACGATTGAGGGCAATTCGAACAGCGGCGACGGCGGCGGGATATTCAATGATGGGGAGGATGGCGGCAGCGCCACGGTGACGATTGGCGAGACGATCCTGGCGGGCAATACGAGCAACAGCGGTGAATCGGACTATTTCAATGTCTCCGCCTCGCTGACGGACAACGGCTACAACCTCTACGGCCAGAACGGGAGTGATGGCGGGTTCGACTTAGCCAACGGCGTAACGACGGAATCGACCGACATCGAGCTTTCCAATGCGATCGACACCGTCCTTGCGCCGCTGGGCAACTACGGTGGCCCGACCCAGACGATGGCGCTGGTGGCGGGCAGCCCGGCCTACCTCGCGGGCGGGCCGCTTGGCAGCGTCACCACCGACCAGCGGGGCGTAGCGCGTGGCAGCACCATTTCCATCGGAGCGTGGGACTACAATTTTTCGCAGCTTTCCTCTTCCTCGCTGGTTGTGAACACGACGGCGGATAATTTCGATGTTATCGGGGTGGCCACGGTTTCGCTGCGCGACGCCATCTTCTACGGGAAGATAGGTGTCGCGGGTACCGATCCCACAATCACCTTCGACACGAGCGTGTTCGACGGGGTCGGCAGTGACAACACGATCACGCTGAGTGGAACAGAACTACTTATCAATAGCAGCCTGACCATCGATGGCCCCACCGCCGGGGTGACGATTGACGCCAATAACCTAAGTCGCGTCATGGAAATCGACGGGACGGCTTCGGGCGACACGATCGACCTCAGCAACTTGACGCTGACGGGCGGCAATGGCAGGTCGGGGGCGACATCCGCCGATCTTAACGGCGACGGCGGTGCGTTGCTTGTCTTTGCTCAAAACGGCAGCCAGGCGACGGTGACGATCAGCGACAGCACGATTTCGGACAATTCGGCCTTCAGCTTCTCTGGCAACGGTGGCGGGATTTACAGTGAAGGCCTGGACTCCGGTAGCAGTGCCACGCTGACGATCGACAACAGCACGATTTCGGACAATAGGGCGCTCGGAGAAGGTGGCGGGATTTACGAGGCGGCCTTCGGCAGTGGTAACGCTCCACTGACGATCACCGACAGCACGATTGCGAACAATAGTGCGACCAATGCCGGCGGCGGGCTTTATAATGTCGCGGCCCAAGTGACGATCGGCAACAGCACGATTTCGGGTAATTTGGCTGGCGGCAGCGGCGGCGGCGGGATTTTCAATCAGGGCACGGTAACCATTGGCGAGACGATCCTGGCGGGTAATACCGCCACGGGCGGTACACCGGATTACTACAATAGCGGCGGCACGCTGACCGATGACGGCTACAATCTCTACGGGGAGAACGGGAGCGACGGCGGATTCGACACCGGCAACGGCGTAACGCCAGCGGCGACCGACATCGAGCTTTCCGGCGCGATCAGCACGGTGCTCCAGACCGATATCAACGGCGATCCGCTTCTGGCCAACAACGGCGGTCCGACCGAGACGCTGGCGCTGATCGTTGACAGTCCCGCCTACCTCGCGGGTGGGCCCATCGGCAGTGTTACGACTGATCAACGTGGTATGGCGCGAGGCAGCGTCATCTCCATCGGGGCGTGGGATTACGATCCGAGCCAGTTTTCCGCTTCCTCGCTGGTGGTCAACACGACGGCGGATACGGATAGTGTCGATATCATCGGCGTGGCCACGGTTTCGCTGCGTGACGCGATCTTCTACGGGGAAGTAGGTGGTTTCACAGACCCCACCATCACCTTTGATCCGACCGACTTCGCCACGGCGCAGACGATCACGCTGGCTAAGGGTCAACTGCTCATCAACAGCAGCCTGAGCATCGACGGTCCGGCTGCCGGGGTGACGATCGACGGCAACAACTCCAGCCGCGTAATGGAAATCGATGGGACGGTGTCGGGAATCACGGTGGACCTGAGCAACCTGACCTTGGAGAATGGCAACGGGGTCGACACCGCAGACACTGGAGCGGCGGGAATTCATTTTAACGGCATCGGTGGCGGGCTGCTTATTTATGCCGCAAGCGGGAACAAGGCGACAGTGACAATCACCGACAGCACGATCTCCGGTAATTTGGCCGGTGGCGGGATTTTCAATGATGGTTTCGATGGCAGTGCCACACTGACGATCACCGACAGCACGATCTCGGGCAATGTGGCCTCCAGCGGCGGTGGGATTGACAATCAGGGCCAGGGAGGCAGCGCTATGCTGACGATCACCGACAGCACGATCTCGGGCAATTCGGCCACTTCTGGCGGCGGCGGGATTTATAATCAGGGCTTTAATGGCAGCGCCACGGTGACGATCAACAACAGCACGATTTCGGGCAACTCGGCTGACGGTTTCGGCGGTGGGATTTACAATAATGGCGAGGATGACGGGAGCGCCACGGTGACGATCACCGATAGCACGATCTCGGGTAATAGTACAATTTCAGGTAATTTGAACACTGGCTTCGGCGGCGGGATTTATAATGATGGCTCTAATTTGGGCAGCGCCACGGTGACGATCAGCGACAGCACGATCTCGGGCAATACGGCCAGCGTTACGGGGACGTTCAGCGGCACGTTTTCAGGCAATTTGGCCAGCGGCAATGGCGGCGGGATTTACAATGATGGCGAGAATGATGGCAGCGCCACGGTGACGATCAGCAACAGCACGATTACGGATAATTCGGCCAGCATCACCGGAACGATTACCAACAGCACAATCCCGGGTAATTTGGTCAGCGGCGATGGCGGCGGGATTTACAATGATGGCGAGAATGACGGCAGCGCCACGGTGACGATCAGCAACAGCACGATTACGGATAATTCGGCCAGCGATACGCTGACGATCATCGACAGCACGATTTCGGGCAATTCAACCAGCGGCGATGGTGGCGGGATTTACAATGATGGCAATGGCGGCAGCGCCACGTTGAAGGTCGGTGATACGATCTTGGCGGGCAATACAGCCAGCAGCGCCGAATCGGATTACTACAACAATGGCGGTATGCTGACCGACAATGGCTACAATCTCTTCGGCAATGACGGCGTGCTCACCGCCGTCGGGACGGACGTGATGGTGGCCGCCGTTGGCAACCCGGGAGACATATCGTCGGTCCTGGCCGGGACGGAGAATGCCGGGGTCTTCACCCCCACCCTGGCCGACAACGGCGGCCCGACCGAGACTATCGCGCTGATCGCGGGCAGTCCGGCTTTGGGTAACGGCAGTGCGAACTTGGTCGACCTTACCGTTCCCAGCACCGATCAGCGCGGCGATCCTCGCGAAACCGGACCGGTTGGCGCGCAGGTGGTCGATATCGGGGCCTACCAGGACCAGGGCACTTCGGTCGTGGCCGGTGTCGTGGCCAGCGGCACGCTGACCTACGGGGCGGGCGACACCGTCACGGTGACGCTGACACCTACGGCAGGCCTGAATCTCGGCACGGTGACGCTCACCGATGCGGTTAACAGCGACAGTGTGACCGGTACCCTGGCTCTTTCTAACGGCGACTACGTCACCACCATCGATCTTCCCTCCGATTTTGATGCGGGCGACGTGTCGACGAGCGTTTCCGCCTACGGCCATTACGCCGCCGCCTCGGCGAATACACTGACGGTCGCCCAAGCTCAGGTAACGGTAACGGCTCAGAGCGACGACCGGGTCTACAATGGGACGACAAGTTCGAGTGTGGCACCAGTGGTGACGGGTACTATCTACGATCCAATCACGACCGACGCGAGCCAGACCTTTAGTACCAAAAACGTGGGTACGGACTTGACCCTGACGGCGAGCGGTCTGGTGATCGACGACGGGAACGACGGCAATAATTATTCGATAACTTATGTGCCCAATACGGACGGAACGATCACCCAAGCCCAAGTGACGGTCACGGCGCAAAGCGACGACCGGGCCTACAACGGGACGACGAGTTCGAGCGTGGCACCAGTGGTGACGGGTACTATCTACGATCCAATCACCACTGAAGCCACTCAAAGTTTTGATACCAAGGATGTCGGTACGGACAAGACCCTGGCGGCGAGCGGGCTGGTGATCAATGATGGTGATGGGGGCGACGATTATTCGATAACTTACGTGCCCAATACGGACGGAACGATCACCCAGGCTCAGGTAACGGTTACGGCGCAAAGCGACGACCGAGTCTATAATGGGACGACGAGTTCGAGCGTGGCACCAGTGGTGACGGGTACTATCTACGATCCAATCACCACTGAAGCCACTCAAAGTTTTGATACCAAGGATGTCGGTACGGACAAGACCCTGGCGGCGAGCGGGCTGGTGATCAATGATGGTGATGGGGGCGACGATTATTCGATAACTTACGTGCCCAATACGGACGGAACGATCACCCAGGCTCAGGTAACGGTTACGGCGCAAAGCGACGACCGAGTCTATAATGGGACGACGAGTTCGAGCGTGGCACCAGTGGTGACGGGTACTATCTACGATCCAATCACCACTGAAGCCACTCAAAGTTTTGAGACCAAGGATGTCGGTGCGGACAAGACCCTGGCGGCGAGCGGTCTGGTGATCAATGATGGTGACGGAGGTGACGATTACGCGATAACTTACGTGAGCAATACAACCGGAATCATTACCCCAGCCTCGATAACGATCAAGGCACAGAGCGACGACCGGGTTTACAACGGGACGACAAGTTCGAGCGTGGTGCCGACCTTGACCAGCGGCACCATCTACGACCCAATCACGACCGACGCGAGCCAGACCTTTAGCACCAAAAACGTGGGTACGGACTTGACCCTGACGGCGAGCGGTCTGGTGATCAATGATGGTGATGGGGGCGACGATTATTCGATAACTTATGTGCCCAATACGAACGGAACGATCACCCAGGCGCAGGTAACGGTCACGGCCCAGAGCGACGACCGGGTCTACAACGGGACGACGAGTTCGAGCGTGGCACCAGTGGTGACGGGTACCATCTACGACCCGATTACGACCGACGCGAGCCAGACGTTCGACACCAAGGATGTTGGCACCGATAAGACGCTGACCACCAGCGGTCTGGTGATCGACGACGGGGACGGAGGCAACGATTACGCGATAACTTACGTGGACAACACGACGGGAATCATTACCCCGGCTCAGCTGACCATCATCGGCGTGACCGCTAATAACAAGATTTACGACGGCACGACAACCGCCACGCTGAGCGATGCGGGCACGCTGGACGGCGTCGTCGATGATGACGACGTCACTCTGGACAGCTCCGGTGTCAGCGCCAACTTCGCCAGTAAAAACGTCGGTAATGGCATTGCGGTCATAATCTCCGGCTACACCCTCGACGGAACCGCAGCGGGCGACTACACGCTGACGCAGCCTTCGGGCGTGACCGCCAACATCACTCAAGCCCAGATAACGGTCACGGCACAAAGTGACGACCGGGTCTATAACGGGACAACGAGTTCGAGCGTCGCGCCAGTGGTGACCGGTACCATCTACGATTCGATTACGACCGACGCGAGTCAGACGTTCGACACCAAGGACGTGGGCACCGACAAGACCCTGACCGCCGGTGGGCTGGTGATCGACGATGGTGCCGGGGGCAACGATTACGCGATAACTTATGTGCCCAATACAGACGGAACGATCACCCAGGCGACGCTAACGGCGAGCCTGACCGGATCGGTGGACAAGACCTACGACGGGACCACCGTTGCCACGCTCGACGCGGGCAATTATCAATTATCGGGCACGGTGTACAGCGGCGACAGCGTGACGCTCAACGATTCGACGACAGGCACCTACTATGCCACCTCGAATGTCGCCTCGGGCATCACGGTGACGGTCTCGGGCCTTACGCTGTCAGGAGCTGGTTCGTCGAACTACGAGCTCGCTTTTACCACCATCGACGCCAATATCGGGGCGATCAGCCCGGCCACTCTTACTTACGTGGCCAATCCGGCTACGCGCAATGTTGGCCAGCCCAATCCGATCTTCACCGGCACGGTGACGGGATTCGTCGATGACCAGAACCTGGGTGATGCGACGAGCGGCACGCTGACGTTCACCAGCCCGGTTACCACTTCGAGCCTGGCGGGCAGCTATGCGATCGATGGTTCGGGTCTCATTGCCGATAACGGCAACTACGTCTTTGTTCAGGCTCCGGGCAATGCCACGGCATTGACCGTTGGCGGCTTTCCGACGGGCGAATCTACCGGGCCATTCTTTAACTTCTCAGCGCAATTCAACGCCAATGCCAATTACAGCACGTTCTTCACCCAGGGCTGGTTCCCACTTTTCGATGTGGGCTGGAGCGATTGGCTCAATCCGGTCTTCTCGCCGGGTAATGAGCTGCATCCGGTCTATTCTGATCATGGAGCCTCCTATGCCGGAAACGGAAAGACGCCGGGCGGCGTGATCGCTTTCGGGTCGAGCTTCACGATCAACGGTCAGGGAGGAATTCACTAGGTGAAACGGCTTTTGTTGCTGGTCGGGAGTTGGACACTCCTGGCGGGGGTGGGGTATGCCCAGGATTATCCGCGCATCGCGCCAAAGGAGGTGCCTCCGGTCGCGCCGGCGGGACAGTTGCCTTCAACGCCGGTGCCGAAAGCGCAGGCTGACAGCGAAGTGCTCCTGCCGAAGCTTGATGGCCTGGTCTTCGTGGCCAAGCCAGACGATGTGGTGAAGAACGGTGTGCATGACAAAGGTGTTGTGGTGAAGGATGTACCGGTACCCGAGGAAAAAGACTTCACCGCGCTGGCGGGCAAATATCTCGGCGGCAAACTGACCCGCGGCGACCTTAACCATCTCATCACCGACGTTATCCTCTACTATCGCAACCACGACCGGCCCGTGGTCGACGTCATCGTGCCGGAGCAAGACATCGCCACCGGGACCGTGCAATTGATCGTGCTCGAAGGCCAGGTCGAGACCATCACCGTCACCGGCAACTACTGGGTTTCCAGCCAGGAAATCCGCAACGGCGTCCGTCTTCAACCCGGCGATGACATCCGTGCGAGCAAACTACAGGACGACCTCGATTGGCTGAACCAAAATCCCTTCCACACCACCGACGTAATTTATCACCCCGGCGAAAAGATGGGCGCGACCGATCTCCAGCTGCAAACCCAGGACCGGTTCCCGGCGCGGATCTATGCCGGTTACGAAGATAGCGGCAACACCACCACCGGAAACGACCGCTACGAGGCGGGCCTTAACTGGGGCGATGCGTTCAACCTTGGCCTTGGTCAGCAGCTCAATTACCAGTACACTACCAGCGGCGATGGCGAGAGCCTGCGCGCTCATGCCGGCAGCTACGTCATTCCGCTGCCGTGGCGCAATACGCTGACGTTCTTCGGCAGTTACACCGATACCAAGGGGCTCGTTCCGCCACTTATTGGCATTAACGGACGCAGTTACCAGATCAGCGGACGTTACAGCATTCCATTGCCGACGTTGAGCTATCAGGACTGGGGCCTGCGTTACAAGGAAACCATTGCGGCTGGGTTCGACTACAAATACAACAAGAACGCGCTCGAGTTCGGTGGCCTGCCGGCTGGTGGCACGCTCTATGACGTCGACCAGTTCGTCGTCAGCTACAATGGAGCGGAAACCGACCCGTGGGGCCAAACCACCCTCGACAATGAAGCTTACCTCAGCCCCGGTAATTGGGGCGGCAACAACAACGACGTCGCATTCTACGCCTCTCATACGCTGGCCACGTCGCATTATGTCTACGACATGCTTACGCAGGAGCGGCTCACGCGGCTGCCCGGTGATTGGTCTCTCATTTTGCGCGGCACCCTCCAGGAATCGGACGCCAATCTCGCCCCGAGTGAGCAACTCGGTTTCGGTGGTTACGACACCATCCGCGGTTATGACGAGCGCGAGGTCAACGCCGATGAGGGCTATATTTTCACCACCGAAGTCCGCACGCCGACCATCAGCATCGGCGATCTGTTCCACCGCCCCGAGATCCGCGACCAGTTGCAGCTGCTCGCATTCTGGGACTACGGCGCTGCCTATAATCACACGCTATTGCCCGGCGAAGCCAGCGAAACGCCGCTTTCCTCCGTTGGTGGAGGTGTACGCTACACGATCAACACTTACGTCTCGTTGCGGTTCGATTACGGGTTCCAACTCCTGTCCACCGGCATCGACAACGACCACGGCTCCCGTTCAGATCTAGGCCTTGTGGTTAGTTATTGAGGCAGATGGCAAGTTGGTCGTTTGGGCGTTAGAGCTGACTTATGGGCACAGACTGAAAGCCAGCGGTTCGGTATGGCTTTGGTCACGTTCACCAGCGATGGATTAGAATGGACGGAGAAACCTTACGCAGAAGCCAACTTGCCGTCTGTTATACGATACCCAACTCCGCGGATCGTTTCGATGTAAGTTCCCAACGGACCGAGTTTTTCTCGGAGACGGACCATATTTGTATCTACGGTGCGAGTGTGGGTGATATTTTCATAACCCCAAACATTGATGAGAAGGCTATCGCGGCGTTGCACCCGCCCGCGTCGCTCTATGAGCAGGGCAAGCAATTTGAATTCCGTTGCTGTCAGACCAACTAGCCTATTTTTCACGCGCACCTCATGCCGGGCTTGATCCAAGACGAGATCGCCGATTACCATTTTTTCCCCGTCCGGTGGCTTCTCATCAGTACGGCGCAACGAGCGATTGATGCGCAGGATCAACTCACGCGGATTGAAAGGCTTGGTGATGTAATCATCCGCGCCAAGTTCCAATCCAATAATCTTGTCTATTTCCTCGGCTCTGGCCGTGACTATAATGACCGGAATGTACCGTGTCGCGACGTCGTTCTGGAGCTCCCTACAAATCTCCAGACCTCGCGTCCGTGGCGACATCAGGTCAAGGAGAATGAGCGATGGTGACTCACTGCGTGCTTTCGACAGTGCAGTTGCAGCATCCTGCACCGCGAAGACTTGGAACCCGGCGTCGCGAAGCCTGATGACCAGCATATCTACGACATTGGGCTCATCATCCACTACCATAATCGTATGCTTCATAACATTAAGAGGACTGTTTCATTAACTCTCGGATTTTTTTTGACATGTGACCAAACCTAAAAATAGAGCCCACCCTACACATTGTGACATTCCTATAAGTTCATTTTGTCCTTCGTCTTCTCTTTGTGTTTCAAAGTATTTCCTAAAGTTGTTCTTTCTACTTCTATTTCTGAGCCATTTTTAGTGGGTATTTCGCTAATGCTTTTCTACCATCCATCAGTCTTAGGTTGTTCTTGCTATGCCGTGGACTATGTCCCTCATCTTCTAGGTCCAATGCTTCAGATGGTTAGGTCTGGCTCTTCATGATAAATGCTTTGCAATTCAATCATCTTTCAATAGTTGGATACCCTAATGAGTTAATTGTATATGTTTATAAAATTTGCAATACCTTTGATCCTTTTACGGGTTAAATTCCCGTTTGCATGATGGCAATCACTTGGGGAAGGCTGTTTGTCCTCAATAACTCTATGGGAAAGGACGTGAATTTCCCATTCGGTTTTGTTGATGATGAACCGCATTTGTAGGTCAGCCAGCAGGACTTCCCGGAGAAAGTCGTTCAGATCGTTAGAGGGGCTAAGAGATGCAATCCTTTTCATGCGGCTACGGAGTGCTTTGACGGATGAGTAAAGCTCGTTAAATTCCTGGGCAGTTACATCGACAACGAATTTTTTATGAATGTGGAATGGATTAGCTTTTAGATATTCGGTCGCTTCAACGGGTCTTAATTTCACGATGTTCTCCTTTGCTCATTCGGTTTAGAACAATATTTTCAAAGCTGTTTCGACTTTTGGAGTGGAAGAAACTTGCGATAGTTAGACAATGATGCTGAGGCCGAATATTTTGGCTCCAGCGGAACAGACCCCTCGTTCCGCCAAGCAATCCCAGTCATTACATTTCTTTTTGGTTCAGCTTGAATCGAACTTTCGCAGGATGGAAAAATGGCGTATATTCTATAGAATTATATATCGTTAACCCGCTTTCATGGCAATTCGGTGCGGGTTGTGAAACATTTCTGAGTCGCGGTCGATCAATTGAATGACATAGTGCAAATAATAAATCTTCTGCGCTTCCGGGACATCACCTCCGGCCTGGTGGCGCCTACAAATGCACCGTCGGCCGGGATTTCGTGACCCGTGTGGGAAGACTTCTCGGTCTGAGCATAAAATAACGCTGCTTGCCCTTTGCCTCCGGCCAAAGGGCCTGATAGATTCGGTGCATGACCGCCTCCATGCTCAAGAGCCTGGCTTTGGAAACACGGCTCGGCGATGAAAGCGCCATCGCCGAGGCCATTGAGGCTGGCACCCAGCAACAGATCTCCGTAATCGGTGGTTTGCTGGAGCGGCAGTTGGTGGACGAATCGAATTTTCTGCAAAGCGTGGCTGCGCGGTTCGCCCTCTCCTGGTGGAACGCTGCGATTCCGCCGCTTGACGACCCGCTGCGCGCCCGTTTCCCGGCCCGTCTGGCGTTGCGCCATCAGCTCTATCCGGTGCGCCTCAGCGACACGGAACTCTGCGTGCTGACTTACGATCCGTTCAAACTGACGGTCCGGCAGATCGTTGCACACGAAATCAACGAGCCGGTGATGTGGTGCGTGGCGCCACGGCGCGCGATCCTTTCGGCCCTGCGCACCGGCTACGGTGTCGGCGCGGCGACCTTCGACGCCATTCTCGAGGGTCGCGAAATTGACGATTCGGCACTCGACCTGCGGCAGGAAGTGAACGTCCTCGACGATCAGGACACCGAGGCCTCGGTGGTGAGCTTTGTGAATCAGATCATGCGCGAGGCGCTCGACGAGCGAGCGACCGATATTCATCTCGAGCCGCTGGAGGACAACCTGCGTATCCGCTACCGCATCGACGGCGTGCTGCACGAGGTGCCGGTGCCGCCAAAAATCCAGGTGCTCCAGGCCAGCGTCATCTCGCGCATCAAGATCATGGCGCACCTCGACATCGCCGAGCGACGCATGCCACAGGATGGGCGCATCAATCTCGAGATGGAGGGCCAACCGATCGACGTCCGCGTGGCGACCATCCCGACGGTGAGCGGCGAAAGCATTAGCTTGCGGCTCCTGGCGCGCAATCGGTTCGAGTTTTCCAATCTCGGCCTGACTGCCGACGCCGAGCGGAAGATACGCGAGTTGATCGCCCAGCCCAACGGCATCATTCTCCTGACCGGACCGACCGGCTGCGGCAAGAGCACCTCTCTTTACACGTTCCTTTCCGTACTCAACACGATGGAGCGTCGGATCGTGACGGTCGAGGACCCGGTCGAGCACAAGCTGCCCGGCGTGATGCAGATTCCGATCAAGCCTGAGATCAACCTGACCTTTGCCGTTGCCCTGCGCAGCATCCTGCGCGGCGACCCGAACGTCATCATGGTCGGCGAAATGCGCGACTTCGAGACGGCGGAAATCGCCATTCGCGCCGCCCTGACCGGCCATCTCGTCTTCAGCACGCTCCACACCAACGACGCCATCGGGGGTATCACGCGCCTGGTCGACATGGGCGTGCAGCCGTTCCTGGTTTCCTCCTCGGTGCGCGCTTTCCTGGCCCAACGGCTCGTGCGCGTCCTTTGTCCCCATTGCAAGCGCCCAGCGAAGCATTCCGAACCATTCCTGACCCAGATCGGTTTTCCGCTTCAGCAAGCGGATCGCATTATGGCGGCGGTCGGATGCGAAAAATGCCGCCAGACTGGTTATCAAGGCCGGGCCGCGCTGTTCGAGGTTTGCCTAGTGACGCCTTCCCTGCAGGACATGATTTCACAGCGCAAGCCCGCGGAAACCCTCCGGGCCAAGGCCCTCCAGGAAGGGATGGTACCGCTGCGCCAGGACGGTTGGAACCGCGTCATCGGCGGGATGACGACGGTGGAGGAAGTCGTGCGTGTGACCACCGCCGATGTCGATGCGCTCGACGAATAATATCGGACGGGAACTCTTATCCAAAGCAGCCATGGCCATTTTTGCTTATCAGGGGACCGGCGTCAGGGGTGAACGGCTTTCGGGTGAACTGGAGGCTGCGAGCCGGGCTGAGGCATTGCGGCGCCTGGCCATGGATCGAATCCAACCGTTATCGCTGACCGCCAAGGAAGTTGGCGTTGCGGGCGCGGAAAAAGCCGGTTCTCCTGATGCGCGTGCTGAGCGGGGGCCGCTGACGGGAGGCATCTCACTTTCGAGATCTCAGGTCATTCTTTTCACCGACGAGCTTTCCGATTTTCTCCACTCCGGTCTACAACTAGAGCCTTCCCTTCACCTGATGGAGAACCGCGAGGAGCGGTCAGCGATCAAGCGAGTGGCGGCGTTTTTGCGGGAAAAAGTCCGCGACGGCATGAGTTTTTCCGATGCTTTGCGGCTGGCCTCGCCGAATTTTGGAGAACTTTACTGCAACCTAGTCGCGGCTGGTGAGGCGAGCGGCGCCCTCTCGACACTTCTTCGCCGCCAAGCCAGATATTTGGTCGTAGCGGCGGAATTGCGCAGTCAGATTCTGTTGGCCCTGATTTATCCGGCGTTTCTCGTATTGGCGGGCATTGTCGCCCTGTTTGTTTTCGTGAACGTGCTGGTTCCCCAGTTAATGACGCTCTTTAGCAAAACGGGCAGCGTGATGCCATTGCCGACCTATATTATGTTTCAGGTTGGCTATTTTTCGCAGCACTACGGTTTATTGACCCTTTCCATCGCAGCCTTGCTCGGCGTTATGTTTGTGATTTATATTCGGCAACCCGACGGCCGGCGCTGGTGGGACAAGGCCAAGCTGAAAATCCCCCTTTTCGGGCCGCTTTTGAGCGCCGCATTTTATGCCCAGTTTTGCCAGACCATGGCGAATCTTTTGCAAAACGGCCTGCCCTTGTTGTCCGCCCTCAAGCTGATGGGCAAGGCGACGGGCAACGTTTTCTACTCTGGCCTGCTTTCGAGGATTACGGACTTGGTGGGGGAGGGGGCATCGCTTACCCGGGCGATGAAAGTCGTGGGACATTTTCCTGCCAATCTGCGGGACCTTGTCAAAGTCGGCGAACAGACCGGTGATTTGGGCGCCACGCTGGAAAAAGTGGGGCAGCGCTATGAGAGGGTGATTCAGCAAAAAATCGATCGGATCATGTCGCTGGTTCAGCCGGTTATCATCATTGTTATGGGCGTCATGGTGCTGCTGATCGCGTGGTCGCTAATGTCAGGTATCTTTCAGGCCATCAACGGATTGAAGGGGCATTAGTAATTGCCTTTCCAAGTCGCCGATCCCTGTTAGTTAATACAAGATGAGAGACCATCTCGATGAAGCGCGAACAGCAACGAACTTTTCCGGCAATTGTCGTCCTCCTGCTGATTTGGGCGGGCGTAAGCGCCTATGCTTTGGATGAGCCGGTCTCCTTTACGTTCGATCTTCCGTTTCCCGACAACCAAGCCACGCCTGTCTGGCTGGGCCATCCAGCGATGGCTGCGGGCACGTTCGCCACGCTTAACCTGCCAATCACGCCGCCGGATCCGCAGGCTTCGCTTGTGGTGACGCTCTATTTCACGGAAAAGCAGGATGGCTTTTTGCGGGCCAGTTGGATTGGTTCTCAGGCGGCGGAAGTCTTGTCCGAAAATCTTTACGAAGGAATCGCCATGCAGAATCAGCGCAGCCTTCTCATCCTGCCGAATACCATGGATGGCGCGGGCACGCTCAGTTTTCAGAGCAGCTCGGATACCCTCGGCGTCGAGCGGATCAAACTTGAATGGGTGGAGAATCAGCCCTCGCTTGTTTCGCCCCACATTCAGGACATGCTGGTCACGCCCGAGTCAGACATCACCCAAAAATTGCAGGATTTGAACGGTCAGGCAAACGGAACCCAGGCTTTCACCTGGAAAAATAGCGCGGTTACGGTGTTGATTACGGATACCCCGCAGCGGGTCGAAGCCGGCGTGGAATTTAACGCGGAGCTGGAACAGGTGCCGCAAGCCGCCCGCATTGTCCTCAAGGAGGACGGATTGCCCTTTGGTCAGCGGATCGTGGTCTGGATCAACCAGCAACGCGCTGGCACCATCACGCCGACTGTGCCCGATTTGACCAGTGAGGGGTACGGCGCTGATCCGAACTCGCCTTCATCTTATGTGGGCTGGCGCGACGGGTCGCTTTTTGTTCCGGTTTCTTTTCTGAAAGTCGGAGTCAATGCCGTGCAATTTTCGACGGAAAGCGACAGTGACGGGACCAACGACCAATCCACGGTTGTAAGTGCTCCGGCTCCGTTGGCGCTAAAGGATGTCTTCCTGCAGCTCAATTATGGTACAACGACCCAGGACGCTCCATCAGTCACAACTTCCAATTCATCCAACCAGACACCCGCGTCGGATGGAACAATACCAACGTCATCCACACCCTTCTCCACCAATTCACCGTGAAAAAAAACCTTCTCCGTCGTTCGTCCCGCAGCGGTTACACTCTCTTGGAAATGATCCTGGTGCTAACGATTATGGGTCTCATCGCCGGGGTGGTGGCTTATAATCTCGTTGGGGTGCTGGGCACCGCCAAGGAGCGGAAGGCGGAAACCGATATTCTTGGTTTTAAGGAATCGCTGGCCGCCTACCAGTTGCAGACCGGCACCCTGCCCACGACCGAACAGGGGTTGTCGGCCCTGTGGGCCAAGCCGACGGCAGAACCGATTCCGGACCATTGGCGCGCCATGCTTGATCATGATTGCTCGCTCGATCCTTGGGGACATCCTTATCAATACCTGAACCCCGGCAAGCACAACCCGGATAAATACGATGTTTTTTCGATGGGGCCCGATGGCATCGCCAACACCGACGACGACATCGGCAACTGGGACACCACGCCTGCTTCGGGGAGTTCGAGTAATCCAGGTAGTAACTGATATTCCCATGAATATCCGCGTCCGGTCGGTTTCATGCGGCGCTCTTTATTTTGGCCGGGGCTATACGCTGCTCGAAATGTGCGTGGTGATTTTCATCATCATGCTTTTCATCACCGCCGGATTGCCGGCCATCGAGAGCGCATTCACCGAGCAGGCGGTGCGCGCCGATTCCCGCGAGTTGGCGCTTATGGTCCACACCGCGATGCTGCAATCGAGCGACCAGCACAGGCCCTACGTCATCGACCTGACTTCCTCGAATCTCTATCTCCACCCGGCGGAAGCGATGGTCGAGGAGAAAGACCAGTCTGACCAGGACACTGCATCGGATGCCGATTTGTCCGACAAAACCAATACCAATTTACAATCGGAAGATGTCGAGGTTTTGCATGCGATCGAAAGCGGAAATCGGCTGCTCGTTCCCGATCCCGATAAACCCAGGCAATGGGTTCCGATGCCGTCAACTCAATGGCGTTTTAAACCCGGGGGGCTTTGCCTTTTGCCCAGAGTTCGCTTGGAACGCGGGAAGTCCTGGCTGGAACTCGGGTTCAACCCGCTTACGGGGAACGTCGAAGACGATTCCTACTATTTCCCATGAACTTGCCGCTTTCTCGCCGTTTTCGCGAAGGCATGGTGCTGTTGGAAGTCATTATCGCTTTAAGCGTCTTTGCCCTTGTGGTGACGGGGTTGGTGGTGGCGCTGGATGTCTCCATGGATGCGTCCTGGCAGAGGGAAAAGATCGAAGGAGCGCTTCGGGGCCTGGACAATCAAATTGCCCAGTTGCACAACACCCGCCTGGTTCCGAGCGAAAACGATGTTCCAGACGACGGTTCCGGCCTCACCTATTCCGTTAAGATTGAGCTGGCCCAGTTCAGGGACCAGAAAAACGTTCCTCTGGCTGGAATTTATCGCGTGACCGTGACCGCCAAGTGGAAAGACGGCTCGGAAGATGAGAGTCGGGATCTTTCCGAACTTTTTTACCAGCCATGAATTCTCGCTTTGCTGCGGTGCGCCACCGGTTGGGAAACTGGCGCGGAGGTTTCACGCTGATGGAAGTCATCGTGGCCATGGTGATTTTCGTGATGCTGGCCGCGGCGGTCTTCGGTATTCTGGGGGCGACTCTTCAGGCGGCCTCCACGCTTCAGGACAACCAAGGCCGGCAGGAAAAGCTGGAGGCGCTCCAGGCTTTCCTCCAACACCAACTGCGCGGAATGTCTGCCGGGGACACAATCGTTTCTTACCAGCGCGGCGATGGCGAGGGTCTCAAGCTCAACGGCATGCTTTGGGGCAATACGTCGTTGGCCACGGTGCTCGACGCCAAAATCCAGCCCAACGGCTACTACCAGTTGCGCCTCGCCCAGGTTTCCAAGGCCAATCTCGATCCCAACAACGCCGCGGCTCAAAGCAACCCAATTCCCTTTCTGGTGACGGCGGTCCAAAGCGATGATGCCACGCTTCCATGGGTTTCGCTTATCCGCGACGTGCGTCTGGTCGGCTGGAGATTTCAGGGCCAGGAAGGGACCCCTTGGATGGATAATTGGAATGTCGCCAACTCGTCCAACAATCCGAGTGAAGTGGAATTCACGCTGCAACTGGCCGGTGAGACTCAACCGACCGTGATGGATTTCTGGATCACAACCCTTCAGCCCGCGCCCGCATCGAATCCTCTTGCGCAGCCTGCGACGAATACCACAAACCCATCTTCGCCATGACCCTTCCGAGAATATCTTTTCCTTCCGGTTCACGGCGCGGCTCGGCGCTTGTTCTGGTCTTTTGGTGTCTCATCCTGCTCAGCATTGCCATCGTGGGATTGGTTGAGATGGTCGAGCTTTCAGTCGAGCACACGACCAGTCACGATCTTCAGGTGCAGGCCCGCGCCCTGGCGGAAAGCGGCGTTGCCCTGGGTACTTACCCTCAGATCTTGAAGGACGATCCGTTGCTTTTGCAACAAGTGGCCCCCGGCCGGAGCTTCAAGGTGAACATTCAAAGCGAAGGCGCGCGATTGAATCTCAATTACATTCTCGAGACCGGACATCGCGACGTCCTGATGAATCTCTTTACCCGGTGGGGCCTGACTTTGGATGAGGCCAATCATGTCATCGATTGCCTGACCGACTGGATATCTCCAACGGGGCTGCGCAGCCTTAACGGAGCGGTGGCAGCCGATTACGCAGCAGCGGGACTGCCGCAACGTCCCAGCGGGAAACCGTTCGTTTCGTTGGATGAAGTCAGCCTGGTTATGGGTTTCGAGCTGGTGGAGAAAGCAAAACCCGACTGGCAGGACAGTTTCACCCTCTGGAGCAGTGGGCCGCTCAATGTGAATGAGGCCCCCGCCGCGCTGATCGCCGCGGTCTTCGATCTCGACGATTCCCGCGTCGATCCCATGGTCAATGCCCGCAATGGAAAGGATGGCATTGCCGGTACGGCGGATGATGTGCCTATTCAAAGCATGAACCAATTACAGGCGGACTTGGGCCTCAGCCAACTGCAAATGCAGACGCTCGGCAACATGGTTTCGTTAAGCGATCCCTACCGCCGGGTTGAAAGTGTTGGCCAAGCCGGGCAATGTCAGGTCAAAGTTTCCGTGGTGACGCAGATCAATGCCACGCCACCCCAATACCTCTTATGGTCGGAACAGTAAAACCCAGGCCGGTGCGCGCCTTGAAAAAAGGCGAGCAGGCGGTCCTTTTGCCCGGCCCGGATGAAGCCAATCCCTGGGAGGTCTGGGTCCTTGGCCCCGATCAGCGAACGGAAAAAGTCCAGGTCTGCGCCACACCGGGCAAAAATTCATGGCGGCAGTTTTCTACGCTGGCCCTGCCGGTACGCCGCGTCTTCTGCCTCCCGTTATGGTTGAACGAAACGAATGAGAAGCAGTTCCCCGACATGATCGCCCTGCAACTGGAACTGCGCGGTTTGCAGGGGCGCGGCAAAGGCCCGGTGATGCTCGATTGGTCGGTCGTGGCCAGGGACGGTTCCCGTACGCTGGTGGTGGTGGGCATTTTGCCGGAGGTGCTGCCGGACGATTTACAGGTGGAAACCTACCGGGCCTTTGATGTTTCGGCCCGGTATTTTCCTTTCGCGCCCAACAGCCTCACCCTTTGGCTCGAACAGGATCGCCTGGCGGTGGCGGTGACCCGTGGCACGGAGCTGGTTTACTATCAGGCCTTGTCGGATGACCGCCTGACCTCCCGCGTTTTGCAGGATTTAATCTGTATCCGCGGGACATTGGAAATGGAAGGGGTCCTTTCCGACTGGCGCGAGATGGTGCTTTGGACGTCATTGGCGGCTGCGGAGCGTTCTTCGCTGCAAACCGCCTTCAGCTTGCCCATTCGCGAGCAGGAACGGCCCGGACCGCGCCTGCCCAAAACTCCCTGGTCGTTGGTACCGTCAAGGGTCAGCGCGGCAAAAAAGCTCAGGAAGTCCCGCCGCTGGCAATTCCGTCTTATTCTGACTGGACTGGTGATTTATTTGCTCGTGGCTGTTGCGCTGTTGGCTCGGTATTTTGAGGTGAGCTATAACGTGAACCAGTTGCAGAAGTGGCAGGCGGAACATGCCGATGCGCTCAATCTGGTCCATTCCACGAAAGCTGCGTGGCAGGATCTCCAGCCGGCGCTGGATGAAAAAAGTTACCCGCTGGAACAGCTTCTCCACTGCGCTGAGGCCATTCCCGTGGACGATCTCCATCTCACGCTTTTCGAGCAGACGGGAGGCAAGCTACTCATCAAGGCCGAGGCCAAGAACGCCGCCGCTGCCTTTCAATTCGCCGACAGTCTCAAGAAGCTGCCCGCCTTTGCCGGTTATACCTGGGACATGAGCCAGCCCCACCTTTTGCCGAACGATCTTGCTCAAATCCAAATCGAAGGGACCCGTGCGACCTCTGACTAAAAACGAAAAATTCCTGCTCGTCGTCCTGGTCTTGGTGGTCCTCGTGGGCGGCAGCATCACCGGGTATCGCTGGCTTCAGTCGGCGCAAATGGTGCTTGATACTCAATACACCAATCTGCGAATCGATAAATTGGAGGCGGAAAACGATTTAAAAATGCAGAATGTCTGGGATACGCGCAAATCCTGGATCAAGGAGCACGAGCCGTCTCTGGGTGACGAGGGGAGTTCCAAGGCCCAGGTGCTGGAGACTGTTCTCAAGGGCGCGCGCGACAACAAACTGGAAATCATCGAACAAAATCTGGACGAGACCCAGCACGGGGCAGGGGGCGCGCGCGTCACGGTCGAACTCAAAGTGAAGGGTTCCATGGAAGGCCTTTGCCATTGGCTGACCGATTTGCAAAAGCCCGGGGATTTTTATGCGGTTTTGAACTTTTCTCTTAAAGCGGACCAGGACGAGAAGTCGATGGTCTGCTCGGTGCAAATCGCCCGTTATTTTCAGGTGGGATCGTAAACCCACAGGACGTGGGGACCACTTGATCCGCAAGCCAGCCCCTGCTAAGCGAGTAAGGAGCGCGACTGTTCCCGGCCCTGGATTTTTTCTAGCCATGGTTATGATCCGTCAAGTCCGCTTCATTGTTCAGGCTGGGCTTACCAGCACCAGTTATGAACCGTGTCTTGGTATCGACAAATCGAGCTGGCTAGCTATCCTCGTTTTTGGTTAGGACCTTGCGAATGGTCTGGTATGAGAATCATCTTCACCTTCTCGCTTCTCGTGGGGTTTGGCGTGCTTCTGGCCGGATATTGCAAGGCGGGAGATTCGCTGCCGGGCCAGGGTTACTCGGCTTCGCGTTACGAAACGCTCTGGATGAAATCGCCCTTCTCGGTTGCCACACCAGATACCACCGATCAGTCGGCCGAGTATGTATTGGTGGGCATCGCCAATCTGGACGGGATCGATTACGCCAGCCTCGTGAACAAACAGACCAACGACCGGTATCTTCTGGCTTCGGGCAAGCCGCAAAACGGACTCAGTCTTGTTTCGATCACGCATGGGGAGGATCGGGACAAGACTTTTGCCGTCATTCAAAACAAGGGCGAGACTATTACGCTTAAATTGAGCGATACGCCGCCGCCCGCAGTTGCCGGGGGTAACATGTCTCAAGTTGCCAATGCCGGAGTAACCATGCCTGGACAGCCTCTAGGTACGATTAACCCGGCCATGTATCTCCAAACAGGGGGCGGATTCCCATCCACCATGGCCCCGATGTCCCCTCAAGCCTTCGGCCCCGGATCGGCCCGCGGTCCCGGGCAACCTCCGATGCCGATGATCAGGCATCCCATCATTCACGTACCCACTTCGCCGCCACAGCAACAGTAATGGATACAGAATTCCGCGGCGCTTCCCTTAGGCTGCAAAACATGCCATTCTTAACTCAACCAGCCTATCCCTATGCCTGCAAAACCATTTCTCCTAGCCCGGAAGGGGTTTATTTGCCTGGCCGCCTTTGGTGGGGTGGCCCTCTTGTCTTTGTCCGTCCTTGCCCAGGATGACAACACCCCAAGAAACGATGCCGGTAATGGGTCGACTGGAACCGGCTTTTTCAATTATCAGAATGCCCCGATCAATAATATTCTCGATAACTACGAGCAGCTCACCGGCAAGCATTTGGTGCGGGACGCCAGCCTGAGTACGCTGCCGCCGATCAGCATCAATGCCAGCGGACTGAACAAAGCCGATACGCTGAAGCTGATCGAAGCCACCCTGCTGCTCAACGGCGTGGCCTTTGTGCCGCTGGACGAGAACACGATCAAGGTCATGGTCGCTCCGAGCAAAAATCCACGCAGCGAGGGCGTGAAATTATACGCCAATGCCGCCGATTTGCCGACGACCGAGCAGGTGGTGAGTTACTATATGCCGTTCGACTACATCAGCGCCCAGGAAGCGCAGACGATCTTTTCGGCGCAGTCGACCCCTCATACCTACGGCGCTTATGTTGTCGCCCCCACGGCCCAGGCGCTGATTCTCACGGAAAACGTCAGCGTCATCCGCCAATTGATCGCGCTCAAGGAATTGGTCGATGTCCCGCCGGCCCATGTCACCAGCGAGTTTATCCAGCTGACACGTGCCGACGCGGAAAAAGTGTCCGATACCCTGAAAGATATCCTAAATCCCAAGAAGGAGGGCACTGCGCCCGGTGGAGGACAGTCGGGCGGTTCGGCTATGGTGCCGGCCGCTCTGGGAACCGACGAGCCGCTTTCCAACGAGCAGAACCTCATCTCCGGACCGGCTCAGATCATTCCCGATTTGCGCTCCAACCGGTTGCTGATCGTGACCCGCCCTGTCAACATGCCCTTTCTCCGCCAACTCATCGCCGAGCTCGACAAGGCGGACGAGTCGATGCTTCCTCAAAGGCGGGTGCTCAAGTACGTCCTGGCCGGCGACATCCTGCCCGCTTTGGAGGCGGCCCTCGCGCAGGGGAAGGATGAAGAGACGCAGGCCAAGCAGGACCAATCGACGGCAGCAAGCCATGCCAATAACCAGACCTCGCCCACGTCTTCGCCTGCCGTTCAGCCTCCGACGAACACTGGAACCGGCAGCAATAGCGTTGCCACCTCTGTCCAACCGTTGCAGGCCCCGGTCGAAAACGACGTTCCCACCTTTGTCACCGTGGGAAGAACCCGCCTGCTGGCCGACAACCGCTCCAATTCGATCATTGTCTTCGGGCCGCCCGACGCCTCGGCGCGCGTTTTTGAAATCATCGACGAACTCGACCACAAACCGCTTCAAGTCTATCTCGCCACCGTCATCGGCCAGCTCACCCTCACCAATGATCAGGAATTTGGCGTCGATCTCCTCCAGAAATTTCAGGGCATAGGGCAGGGAGGTCTCGCTACCAGCCAGTTCACCCGTTCCAGCAGCACGGCATCCGGAGCAACTTCCACCGGCGTGGTTCCCGAGCCCAAGACCCTGATCAGTTCCACGCTCTTTCCCTTGACCTCGGGATTGACCCTCTACGGGGCGATCGGGAGCACCCTGGACGCCTATGTTCAGGCCCTGGAAACCACCAATCACTTCAAAGTCATTTCCCGGCCCAGTATCTACACCGCCAATAACAAGCATGCGCTGATCGCCACCGGCAGCGAGGTGCCCATTCCCAGTAACACCGTCTCCGGCTTTACCGGAAGCAATAACCAGCTCACCACGTCGTCGAGCATCCAATACCAGCAGGTACTTTTGCAATTGGACGTTGTTCCCCTCATCAACGCCAATCACCAGGTCACGCTGCAGATTCAGCAGACTAACAACAGCCTGGGCAGTTCACAAAACATCGGCGGTAATGAAGTCCCCACCATCCTGACCCAGGTGCTCAACACCTCGATCACCGTGAACGACAAATCGACCATCGTCATCGGCGGTCTCATCTCTGACAGCAAACAAACTGGCACCACTGGCGTGCCCTTTCTGAGCGACATTCCTCTTTTGGGTTATCTCTTCAAGGACACCACCAAAGACAAGGAACGGGATGAACTCATCATCATGATCCAGCCCACTGTGATCGAAAGCGATGAGGATCAGATTGCCGCCAATGAAGAAGAAAAACAACGTACCATCCTGATACGGGAAGCGCCTTCGGGCTCCTTGGATAAGGCTCTTTCGCCTGCGACGCCAGACTCGCAAGTCAAATCGCCTCCCGGCACGGTTAACGCCAGCGTACCGACCGCCGCGTCCACCCAGACGCAATTGCAAACGACAACGCCTTCGCCAGTTCTTCCCTCGCCATAAGGCGTGGAGGGTATACGGGAAGTCTGCGTATCTATGGCCTTTGACCCTTTAACGACTGCGATGAATTTTAATGGATTGATTAGGCTAAATAGCCAAAAGTATGTTCATGATGGGCTAGCCATTTACTGCGAATAAAAGTCTCCTGGTCGGCTATGCCATTTGCGAGGCAGAAAATTTCGATGAAACATGAGGAGGTTGCCCTTGGCCAAAGAATTGGCAGGAATTGATAGCCGATTACGCAAAAGCTACTCACGCGGCTTAGCTCTCATTGATAAGCTATCCTGCGGTTCGATTTTTTACGAGCTTTTGCGGGAATAATGTCGCTTCGGAGCGATAACTTCATGCGACTTTAGGAGAGCTAAAAGCTCAAGTCACTCAATCGTTACTTGTCCATTGTCTCGAAGTCCCGATAGTGTGCCCTTTGTTATGGTCGTTCCCTTGGACATTGGGAATTTTCTGGATTGGTCCAAGCTGACTCACCATCGAGCTTCTTTCGATCAAAGCGAGACCGTTGAGCAGGTGTATGGGAAAATGCTCGCCATGGGCATTGACTTTGCTGCTGTTTTTGATGAGGAAAATGTTCCGGTTGGCCTCGTGAGCTTTAAAATGCTGGCCGCTGCCCTTAGCGCCAGGTATGGCCATGCGCTTTTTGCCAAAAAAATTCTCCGGGGGACGCTTGTTCCCAGCGTGGTCTTTGGTCCTATCGCTGCAACTCAGCCCAACGAGCAGATTACCCTGGTTATCCCTATCAAACAGGCGGCGGTTATCAACCCGGCACTCGATTTCTTTGCCGTACAGGCTCATCTGGAACGCCGTCCTCCGGAACACAGTTTTGATGATATCATCGTGACTTCCGAAACCGGGACGTATGAGGGCTTAATCCCCATGCGGGATTTCATGAAGTTGCAGATGGATATGTTACGATGGCAGGAAAGCGAGTTGCGTCGGCGCAATGAAGACATGAATCGAACGCTCGCTCAACTTTCCCAAGCCTAGGATGACTTGGTCAATTCTGCCAAGATGGCGGCTCTGGGTGAATTGGTTGCAGGTATCGCCCATGAGATGAATACGCCTCTTGGGGTACTGATCAGTTCCCATGACATGATTGAAAAAATATTCAACTTGCTTACCCAGGGAGTCACACCCGAACGCCGAGCCCAGCTCAATCATTATTTACGAACGAATATCGATCTTGGCCGCGAAGCTTCGGAGCGGGTCACCCAGATTATTCGCTCCTTGCGCACCTTTGGACGCGGCGACCATCACGAGCAGCATACGGCAAGTCTGGCGGATTTGATTACCAGCACACTCGTGCTCCTGGCCAACAAGTTCAAGTCATCCGTCACCGTAAACACCGATATAGTTGAAGCGGCGCACGTTCGTTGTTATCCCGGACAAATCAGTCAGGTACTGGTGAATGTGCTGACGAATGCTGTTCAAGCGATGGAAGGCAATGGAACCATCTTTATCGAGTTACAGCGTGGACTGAGTTGCTGGGAGCTCACTATCCGTGATACCGGTCCTGGCATCGCGCCGCATCTGCTGCAGCGTATCTTCGATCCCGGCTTTACCACCAAGGGCGTCGGGGTGGGGACCGGGCTGGGGCTTTCCATTTCGAGAAAAATCATTGAACAAAGTCATGCCGGCCGGATCACTGTTTCTAATCATCCCCAGGGCGGCGCCGTCTTTCTCATTGAAATACCGATATCACCTCGCGAGACAATCGAGCCCCCCTCTTCCCCAATATCGGCGGCCGATTTTTCATCGTCCACAGCTTAAACCCACTCCTACCTAATATGAGCCGACCAATCGTTCTCGTTGTGGACGATGAGCCCTTGATTACAAGCATGTTAGAAATGATTTTTGATTTAGGTCTGGATGCGGATGTGGTGACCACCAATTCATCCTTGCGGGCTCGCGAGATTTTGCAGCAGACCCAGATTTCGTTACTCGTGACCGATTATCTTATGCCTGACCTTAACGGGCTCAGCCTCATCCGAGCCATCCGCGATCAAGGTAACCACCATCGCTCCAAAACATGGTCATCAACTCGGCCCATTTTCCATGAATCGGATCGTTCTTACACTCTGGGCTTCGGTTATGCTGAATTCGGCATGGGCAGTGGAGACGGGAAGCAGTTACCAAACCACTCAACCGACCAATGCCCAAGTGCCTAATTGGACGACAGGTTGGAACGGTAGCGGAATCACGGGATGGAATTACGTCGGTCAAGTTAATGGGCCCAGCGGCGTCTATCTTGGCAACGGATGGGTATTAACCGCCGCGCACGTTGGCATGGGAAATTTTATCTTGGACGGTAACACCTACGCGGCCATCGCCGGCTCCGGCCGTACTATTTCGAATGCGAACGGACAGGTGGACCTGTACCTGTTCCAGATTAATACAACTTCGACCAACAACGGCACCGTGCTCAGTTTACCCCCGCTCGTTCTTGGGACGAGCGATCCGGTTCCCTTTGCCTACGGAACCACGGGGAGTTCAGTCGTGATCATTGGCTACGGAGGAGGCATGGGCGAGAGTTGGGGCATCAATACCATAACGGAAATCAATACATCGATTACGCCCGAAGGCTATAGCTATGTCTCGAACGATTTCATCACGCTCACTGGCGTGACTACCTATAACAATCCGAATGGTCCGGGCAGCGAGAGCATCACGAACAACGCCCAGTTGGTCAGTGGCGACTCGGGCGGAGGCGATTTCATCTATAATGCTGCAACCGAGCAATGGGAGCTGGTCGTGATCAATGAGGTCACTGGAACCGATAATTACGGCCAGGACTTTTCCGGTTTTGTGCAGTTGGACACCTACGCGGCGCAGATCAACGCCATTTTCAATCCTCCCCAAGCCACTACGGATACGCCGACCATGCCTTTTCCGTGGCTAATTGTCATGGGCTGCCTGCTGGTTTGGGTCGCTTCACGTTCTTTTATTGGCAAAGCTACCGGCAGCTAGGTATATGCCGAATACTTTAGGTTCCTTAGATTTGGGAATATTGGTACACTGGGTGAATGAACCACGATCCACACAACTTGGAGTGGCAGAGACGTTATGAACAAGATGACACCCCTTGGGATAAGGGAGCACCAGCTCCGGCATTGGTCACATTTCTGCATGAAAAGCAGATTTCGGGACGAGTTTTAGTTCCGGGTTGTGGAAGGGGACATGAGGTTCGGGTACTTGGGACGCAATTGAACACCTCAGTTGTCGGCCTGGATATTTCAACCGATGCCATTGCCCAAGCAAAGGAGCTATCTTCTCAATCCACGCCAGACGCTCACGTAAGCTTCATCGTTGGTGATTTTTTCAAACTCCCGTCGAAGTTAAAGCGCTCGTTTGACTGGCTGGTTGAGCATACCTATTTTTGCGCGATTGAACCTGACCAGCGCCCAGACTATGTCCTGGCCGCATCATCAGCTTTGCGGACAGGTGGGAGAATCTTTGGCATCTTTTATCTCAACCCGGACACGGAGAGTGGGCCTCCTTTTGCCGTCTCCAAAAAGGAACTCACCGAGCTTTTTGATCCCCACTTCACGTTACTGGAAGAATGGGTGCCCATGGACAGTTTTTCCGGTCGTGAAGACCGAGAACTGGTCAGGGTTATGCAGAAACGCTAAGTTTCATTTACCTACCTGCTCATGAGGTGGTATGAAATCCACCAGCAGATGGCCACGGTAAGCATACGCCGCTCCTGGGCGAGGAGGACGCAAAAACAGTCTTTACATGGGGCTTCGCTCGCGGTCTTGTAGGTTTTAGAAATGGACGCAGGAAAAGCCGCGATAATAGGAGCCGCCGTGGGAGGTTTGGAAGCGAAGCACGGGCCGAATAGCCTAATGGCAGGCGTCGACGGCATCGAAAGCGTCGTCCGTGACGCAAAGCGACAACCGGGACGCGAACCGACAGCGATGATGCACGTCGTAGCCATCGTACGCGTCGTACGCTCCGTACGTCGCGTATCTTAGACCTAAGAGGTGGCGTGTCCTGCCTTTATTACACTGATCTTAATGAAAATTGAGTCCACCACTCCTCAACTGGAAAGAAACTTTCTATCCACTTCTTCAGCTCACTTAAGCCCGAAAGCAGTTCTCATTCAATTCATCCAACCCATGGTACTGGCCGGACCGGTTGCCTTGGACTGGTCAAGCTCTGGATTGCTTTGCACGTCTCCATGCACCTCACCCATGGAGGCACAACCCGTTGGGAGAAGACTCATGGCTATTACGCACAGGAGCAGACGCCCTTTACTGCTTGAGATTAACGCCAGGACCAAGCCGACAAACCGACGATGAGATGTTCCATGCATGAAAGCATGGTAGTGAGGTCAGCTTTAACTGACGTGAACGTGGCATTAAATTCAGATGAAGCAGCGATGAAGCTGTTTCCAGTTAGATTTCCGGCTTTTCGAGAAAAGTAATAACGTCGTGGGCAAGTTGGCCAGCTTCTTCGATAATACCGTATGCCTTGCAGGCAATGCGACAGAGCAGATCGGCTCGAATCGCCGTTTCACCGCGGGTTTCCGCAAAAGCGGCAAGCTCGCGGTTGATGCGAGCATTGAGTTCAGCAGCGTCACGTTTTTGCTCCAGCGCGATTTTTGCCATTTCAAGGTCTTCTTCGACCAGGCCGGTGGCGGCGCGATCGGTGATGTAAACCGCGTGCTCGATCAGTTTTTTGATTTCAGTGACGCGACTCGGTTTCGGCTGACATATAACCTGGCGACAGACTCCGGCAATCTCGACTGTTTGTGCGCCCATTCGTTCGAACATGAGCGCGACCTGGGAAACCAGGATCAGCTTGCGCTGTTCACGAGACCCGATCATGGGCTGCGACATGACGTCGACAATTTGTTCCTCAACTTCGGCCCGAAGCCGCGCCTGCTTCGCATTGCGTTCTTCAACGCGCCCCAGCCCGCCAAGATCGCGTTTTCCCAAGGCTTGGGCGACATCGCGCAGATTATTTTCGGCGGCAAAGCCCATGAGGGCAAGTGTGCCCATCAGTGGGGTCGGGGCTTCTGAAGCAACCGTTTTCATCGTTCGATTCATCGTCTTGGACTCCCTTTTTCGGTTTTATGCACTGCTTCTGAAAAACGGAAGTGGCGCGGGCCTTATCAAGGGGAACCCGCGCCACTCGAGCAAGAACCTCACATCCTCACTCACGTTTGTCGTTTGGGACAAATGGTCATAGAAATTAGAACTTCCACATCAAGTCAGCTTGGAACAGGTTGTAATGCTTGATATCCCCGATCTGTAAATCCTGGTTTACGCTGGGCGTGGCCAACTGGCCATTAACCGGCATCGCATAGGCGTACCGCAAAGTTGAAGTCAGTCCGTCAGTCCAGTTGTGGGCCACGGCCACCACAACGCCTTGCAGATTTGTCGCAGCATTGAAGATATCGGCATCGATCAGGTTGGGATCGACCGCGTAGTAACCGGTGCTCTGCCAGAAGAGTTTTTCATCCCAGTCGCCCTTCTTCTTGAGTTGACCGGCCTCAACGCCGACCTGATAGGCCGACTGGTCGAGGAAGCCTTTACCCGAATTCAGGACTCCCTGAATAGTGGTGGAGTTAAACATGCTTTGATTGGCCGCCACATCTTTCGGGCTCATTCCCGTACTCCCCGTAGTTCCGTTGCCGGTGTTGCTATTCGTCAGGGTGATTCCAGAATTGCCGGTAGACTTGGAGAATTCCACGTTTTGTGACTCCGCAGTTTCTATCGCGGTGCGTGCTTCGTCCGTGCGCTCATCCGCCTCGGTGTTGTAGGCAAAATCACCGAAAATACGCACCGGAAGCGACCAGCCCGTTGTTGTTTCCGTCATGTCTTTCGGGTCTCCCGATGAAACCTCATGCACGCCGGGACCGACTTTGAAGTCGAACTCCATCGGAACTTCAAGCACCGCCAGGTCATTGATGCCCGTGACGTTCGTGTAGGGCGCAGGTTCGGCTCCCACAAATGGAGCATTGAAGTAACTCGGGCTCGCATTGGGGGCGCTCAAAACAAGAGGACTCGTGCCGTAAAGGCTCGCCACCGATGTCGTAGGCGACGTTCCAACCGTTCCGCTATAGGTGTAGAACGTGCCAGCCATCTTGAAGAACGTATTGTCGTTGAACTTGTATTTGAACCCGAGTTGTTCGGCGTACATGAAGGTGTTGGAGTAATTAACACCGCCAATGCCATTGGTTATTCCGTTGCCCGCTGCAGCCTGATAAATGTACTGGCCGGCTGTGGCAAATGCTTCCGTGTTACCGAAGGTGTGGTCATACTGTTCCGCCGCACCCGCTGGATTGAGATTGTCATCCCAAACAAGATTAGTGGTGTAGAGGGGATTGGCGAACTGGCCTCCCGTAAGAGTAATATCACTCGTGGCGTGCCAACCCAGATAGACCTGATCAAGAGCGAGCAGGCTCTGGCCCTTGCCGAATGGACCCGCCGCATCGCCATGACCAAAGGTGACGTTGCCCGAACGATCATAGGTGGGATTTGTCGCGGCGCGGATGCCCCAGAAGAAATTATCGTACATTTCCCCCTTCACGCCGACGCGAAGACGATACCGCCAGCGATTCATGGTCTCACTATCTCCTTTATTGGCAATCGATGTGGCCGAACCGTTTTGATACACGCCACCAGGCACAGTGCCGTCACGCATCTCGAAGCGGAGACGCAAGTCGCCGTAGAACTGGATATTCTTAACGGCATCACTGAGAATGATCTTGCTCGCACCGGTGGTGGCATAATCCTTGGCTTCATCGGCTTGAATATCCTCCGCTTCCTGGTCGGTGAGCACGCCCTTTTTGACGAGTTCTTGGACCAAGGCGCTGTCCGTTTGCGCATGGGCCGGAGTGACCGGCATGAAGACTGCAGCGCACAAGGCGACGAGTCCCAATATAGAAATTTTGATCTTCACTGTTTCCTCCCGTGGTTAGATGGCAAGTTCTCTATCCATGCCATTTGCGATCACTCGCACACGGCAATCGGCCTGTTGCCTCAAGCCAGTGGGAAGCTGTCAGTGCGTTCTCCATATCTGATGAATCAATTCTCAACTAAATGTTAATTCTATCCGTAAGCAGTTAGTCGTTAATTTGTTACATGATCGTAACATGTGATTTTTGGTCTCTATTGTGCAGATAGCCATCATGTTGCGACTCAATCCCGCTTCTCGATTATGCGATAACCGAACCCATAGGCGGTTTCGATATAGGATTCGTGATCGCCAAGTTTTGAACGAATCTTTCGGATGTGCGTATCAAGCGTGCGGCTGTTGATCTCGGCATTGTAACCCCAGACATCCTTAAGGAGCCGTTCACGGGTCTGCACTCGGCCCATTCGCTCCGCCAATACGTAGAGCAATTTGAACTCGATGGCGGTTAACGTCAGGCGTTCGCCGCGCAGGCAGGCTTCGCACCGGTCACGATCAAGCAACAGCTCGCCCAAATGAATACGACCCTCGGGACTCGCTCCCATCCGGTAACGGGCGACGATCTTGCGCACTTTTAAGACGAGTTCCCGAAAGTGATACGGTTTTCGGATGTAATCTTCCGCGCCCATTTCCAAGCCAAGCACCCGGTCGATGTCATCCGCCTGTTCCGAAAGCATGATGATTGGCAGGTGTGCTGTTGAGTAATCGGTCTGAAGCTGCTTGCAAATCTCGAACCCGGTCGGCTCCTGGAAGATAGCCTCGAGAATAATCAGGACCGGCAACTCATCCATGGCCACAGCCAGCACGCGCTCGCCCGCATGGATCACGATGGGGGAAAAACCGGCACGCTTCAGGTGTTCGCCCAAAGCGGTGCCCGACGATTTGTCGGGATCGGCGATGAGGATTTTGCGGGCCATGGGGAAAAGGGTGCGCCCGCCAAAAGGCGGGCACACCGGGTTTTGTTTTTTGGGTGGGTTTATTCCGTCATCAGGCTTTCCATCCGACGACCTGGCCACTGGGGGTTTTGACCGCTTTGCTCGGGTCGAAGATCTGGCTGTTCTCGGCCTCCGTACCATTTTCGAGATGGACGCTGGTTGTCCGCGCCAACTTGACAATGACCGGAACGGTTACGAGACCATCTTTATCAGACCACGCTTTTACGACATAAGTCCCGGGAGTCAGGGCGACCTTTTCCGGTCCTTCGTCTTCAGGAGATATCCCGTGATTCTGTACCGTCCTGATCCTTTTCCCCGACGCATTGTAAATCCAATACGCGGAGTGAGGATAAGACTCATCGCCGTCGCTTAATCCTGCCGAGTAGCTTTCTTCCGTGGCAGAAAAGACCTCGAGGTAGCCGCCGGAGACTTTGGCGTAGACACCCGGAGGATTTGGTCCCACCGCCGGCAGAACGGGACCTGCCTTGGCCTGCATGGAGAAACAGACCGACGCCAAAACGAGCACGCCGATCCGGTTGAACGATAAACTGAACATGTGATTTGTTTTCATGCTCAAAAGCGTACGAACCCCTCGTGAATAGCCTGTGAGATGAAGATTAAAATCCGATGAAAGAAACGTTAATTTGCCCTCTGAAATTGAGTCCAACAGCCAAGTAAGTTGGCATTCAGCAAGAGGCCAACGACTCGCCAAACCCCTAATTGGCGCGAACTCTTCCGTCCGTGTGCAGGACTGAAATTGGAATTTTTGCGCAACCGAAAGATGAGAGGAAAATGAAGTGCTTATTAATATCCGAACTTTTCCCGGTCGTATGCCCTCCAACTTAGAGGGGAGAAGATGGAAAAACCTCAACCGTGAAAGGGATCTTATGAAACCAATGATACGAACGATGCTCTCGGCCGGGGCGGCCCTTTGTCTCGTGACGACGCCCCTGTGGGCCAGTCCGAATTCGGCTCCGGTCTACTTGTCGGTTAGCAGCCCCGATCATCCGAAAACCTGGACAGCAGGCGCTCTCCAGAAATCGAAAATTCTGCGGTGGGACTCTGCCCAGCAGGGGCTCGTCGTGGATGTCAAATATTCGAGTGAATTCTACGCAGACAGCGTCAATCCAGGACAGGAGGATGAGCATTCGCTTGCCTTTCCCATGATCAAGTTGGCCCGTAACGGCATCGATCTGATCGCGACGAATCGGCAGGGCGAAAGTGTGGTCATCGGGCGCCGCAATGGCGGCCTGTTCGGCACCGATGTCGTCCTCAATCCCGGGGTCGATCTCAATGTTCATCGCATTAATGGAAAGATACAGGCGTCGTTAACATACAATGCTCTGGCGGAGGAATAATCCTGCGTTCTGGGCTTCATCAGCATCTCCGGCTTCCCGTCGCTGTGCCTAGGGCGTGTCTTCAAAATAGGGCATGCCCGCGCCGGGAGCGCTTTTGGGCCGTGGCTTTATTGCTCGTCGGTTACAGACCCTGCGGGTATGCTCCCTCCTCGCGCCTCGTCACGGCCCAAAATCGACTCGCAACGCGACCTCGACCTTGTCCTATTTTGAAGACACGCCTTAGTGTCGGGAGCCGGTCGCAAAATCGAGGAGCGAGCGATCAGTCTGAAAGTCGTAGCGAGCGCCCGCATCTTCAAGCTCCGCTTCCGTGTAATCGAGTTCCGCCTGAGTGAACTCAACGATGGAACTGGTGCCGAGACGATACCGGGCATCGGCCAGTTTCTGCGCTTCGGCAGCGTTGCCGACTAACTCAGCCGTGACGCCGAGCCGCTCCTTGGCCGTTGTCAAATTCAGCCATGCCACCCGGACATCGCGGGAGATGGTGTTTTGCGCATCGATGACGTTGTCATCCGCCGCCCGCTGCAATAGCCGGGCTTCCTGCTTTTGGGCGTCCAGATTGCCACCCGTGGCCAGAGGAATTTCCACATTAATGCCCGCTGCATAGTAACTGTGATCGAGTTGCCTGTCGTCGGTCACCGGGTTCACCCCTCCGGCGGCCATGGCCGTGACTTTGGGGTATTGGTCCGATTGCTGCGCTTCGGCGAAGCGATGGGCGGCATCGGCATCATTGCGCAGGGCCGCCAATTCCGGACGCTGGTTGAGGGCCGCCTGCTCCAACGCATCGTCCGTGGCGGGGAAATCGAGATCCAGCGGGACATCGGTGAGCACAAAATGTTGAGCGTCGGGAAAGCCCATAGCTGTCGACAGTGTAGCTTCGGCTTCTTCCACGCCGCTTTGAGATTGGAGGAGCAAGAGTTTCGCCTGACTCAGCGCCACCTGATCGAAACTCTCATCGAGTGTTGATTTTAGCTGGTTCTTCACCAGCACCTCTACTTGATCGAATGCGGTTTGGCGCGTCTTTACCGTTTCCTCGGCCACGCGTTGGATTGTCTGGGCGCGAAGCAAGCCAAAGTAGGCCTGGTCCACCGCAAGAATCACGACAGCCCGGGCAACATCGGCCCGGGCGCTTGCGGCACCGGCACGAAACTTGGCCGCTTCGGTCAAATCGTAGGTATGACCAAAGTCGGTGATGAGTTGGTTGACGACCACGCCGTCTGATTGTCTTGAATAAATGGTTGGATTATTCAAGCCACTGAGTGCTGACAATCGGGTATCCGGCGGTGCGTAGACCGAAGTGGACTCACCGTAGACCTGCGGAAAAAAGGCCGAGCGCGCCTCCCGGATTTGCTGATGAACGGCATCGGCGGTGAGTTGGGCCGAGGCAATCTGTGGGTGATTGAACAAGGCATAGTTCTCCGCCTCTCTCAGCGTGAAATGAAGTCCGCTTTCGTTGTCGGTGCTCACTTGGAGTTGCATGCCAGCTCTCGTCTGAAGGCCGTTTTGTGCGAAGGAATCCATCGGAGCACCGTCCGCAACGTATGGGCCGCCGAGAAGAGCCATGCCCGCCAAAAATGGGAACAACTTTTTCAAACCGTGGCTCCAGACCGGCTCATTTCTACCTCTGCCTTTTCCTGCCGGCGTTCCTCGCGAAGATTGCGTCCCCGATACACCATGAGAAAGGCGGCGGGGACCAGGAATACCGTCAAAATAACCGACACCGTTAGTCCCCCAATGATGGCACGAGCCAATGGGGCATAGGCTTCCGCGCCTTCCCCCAATTTCATCGCCATGGGAATCATGCCCATGATCGTGGCCAGGGATGTCATCAGAATCGGGCGCAACCTGACACGGCAGGCATAGGAAACAGCATCCCGCACCGACATCCCTTCGTCTTCAATCAGCCGATGGGTAAACTCAACGATCAGGATACTATTGGAGACGACGATACCCACCATCATCACAACGCCCATCAACGACATGATGTTCAGGGTGGTTCCGGTGGTTACGAGGATCAGGATAACCCCGATAATGCCGGGAGGCACGGCCAGCATGATCAGGAATGGATCGATAAAGGACCGGAACTGCGCGACTAGAATCAGGTAAACCAGGAGAACGGCCAGAAGAAGGCCCGTTTCGAAACTGGAGAAGGAAGCGTTCATCGCCTGAACCGACCCCATCATGTGGATCGTCACCCCTTCCGGCTTTTGCGTCTGGTCGATGATCTTTTGCACCCCGGCTGCCACGCCGCCAAGCGCCTCTGATTTTGTCGTGACATAGACATCAATCGTGCGACGCAGTTGATAGTGATCTACCTCGGTCGGTGCCACGATCTTGGTAAGATTAGTCACCATATCCAACCGGGTTGGGTTGGTTTCGCCATTGCCAAGCAAAGGAATGCTCTGCAAATCGGAGAAGCTTTTTACGGTTCCTTCCGGATATTGGACGGTCATCAGGTAATCATTACCGGTCTTCGGATCGACCCAATAACTTGGAGCAATCATTCCGTTAGACGTGAGGGCACTGATTACGTTGTCGACGACTTCCTTTTGGGAGAGCCCCATTTCAGCCGCCCGCATCCGGTCAATCTCCAGCTTGATCGACGGCGCATCGATGTCCTGCGGAATCATGACATCGCTGATGTCCGGCATACGGTGGACTTGATCGGCGATCTGGCGGGCGACTGAATATGCGGAATCGATGCTCGAGCTTCCAACCTTGATGTCGATTGGCGCGGGCATGCCGAGATTCAGCACGGCATCGACCAGACCCCCGGATTGAAAGTAGGTGGATATTTCCGGTATCTCCTTGCTTAACGCCGCACGGACTTTGTCCATGTAGTCATAGCTGCCGACCTTATGACCATCGGCCAACCCCACCTGCACATAGCCGGAGTACGTGCCGGAGTTTGGATTATAGATGGCCGAAATATCAGGATTAATTCCGATGTTCGACGCAATGATTTTTAAATCGCCGGGGGCAACCTCACGACGGACTATGTCCTCCACCCGTTTGACAAGGGCTTCTGTATCCGAAATCCTCGTACCGGTGGCCGCCTTGAGATTGATGACGAATTGCCCTGGATCAGTACGAGGAAAATAGGCGAATCCGATCAGAGGAGAGAGTAAAAAACTCAGCCCAAAGACGGTCAGGATGATAAGCACCGTGAGCAACGGGCGAATCAGGGTAAAGCCCAACAAGTGTTCGTATTGGTCGAGGAATTGGGTAAAGCCAGCGTTGAACCACCGGTTAAAGCGCACCCCCCAGCCCAATGGCTTCTTGGAATAGGCTGTCCTATTGTGACCCGAATCAGTCCCATTCTGATGGGTTGCTGCTGGGACATCCCCAATCTCATGATCCTTGCCGTCCGCGCTCACATCTTCGTGATGGACCGATTCGGAAGAGAGCAAGGTGGCGCAATAGAGGGGCACCACCGTCATCGCCACGACGTAAGAAGCGAAAAGCGCTATCACCACAGCCAGGGCCAATGCAGTAAAGAGGAACTGACTGACTCCGTAAAGAAAAGTAACCGGAAAGAAAACAATCGCCGTGGTAAACGTGGCCGCCAGGACGGGGAGCGCCACCTCGCTTGCGCCTCGGTCCGCCGCGACACGGGGTGATTCCCCAAGCTCCATGTGACGATAGATATTTTCCAGCACCACAACCGAATTATCGATCAAGCGCGAGAAGGCTAATGCGAGTCCGCCCAGAATCATCGAATTTATGGAACTGCCCATCAAGGCGAGAACAATAAATGTGGCCAGTGCGGAGAGGGGGATCGAGAGGAAGACCGCTGCCGTTGCCCGCAGATTCCCCAGGAAGACCAGTATCATGATTCCGGTCAGCACCAAGCCAATCAGCCCTTCGTGGATAAGATTGGCGATGGCCGTCTTCACGAAGACCGATTGATCGAAAACCACGTTGGTGATGAGAGATTTGGGAACATCCAGAAGGTGAGACGTTATGCGTTTAACGCCGTCGACAATAGAGATGGTATTGGCGTCTCCGCCCTGCTTCAGGATGGGAAGATAAACTGATCTCTGGCTGTCAACTCGGACGATATTGTATTGGATCTGATGCCCATCCTCCGCGTAGCCGACGTCTTTCACCAGCACCGGTGATTGACCAACCACTTTAAGCGGCATGTTATTGATGTCGTCGACGGTGTTAAGCTGGCTGTTCGTATAGATGTTGTAATCGATGGGCCCGATGGGGACATCTCCCGCCGGTAGAATCAGATTGGATTCGTTGACCTTGCGGACCACGTCCATGACGCTGAGTTGGTTCGCTTCCAGCTTGTAGGGATCGACATAGACCATGATCTGGCGGTATTTGCCGCCGAACGGCTGCGGGACCGAAGCGCCCGGAACGCCGGCGATCTGATTGCGCACGGCAAATTGGCCCAGGTCGCGTAGTTGAGTTTCGTTGAGTCCATGTCCCTTCAGGGCGACAAGACAGACCGGGAGACTCGAGGCGTCCGATTTCAAGACCACCGGAGGCAGGGTTCCCGGCGGCAAGCGTCCCAAGTCGGCCATAGCAAGATTGGAAATTGTCGTGACGGCAGAATCGGCGTTGCTGCCGGGCTGAAAAAAGATTTTGATCAAGCTTACGCCCGTCAACGATCTCGATTCGATGTGATCAATACCGCTGCCCAGTGTGAAGAAGCGTTCGAAACGTCCCGTAATATCATTCTCGATCTGTTCCGGGGGCATACCGTTGTAGAATGTTGCCACCTCCACGACCGGAATCTTGATGGCGGGAAAAAGATCGACCGGCATCCGCACCAGGCTGTTGATGCCCACCACCACAACCATGAGGCAGAGCACGACAATGAAGTAGGGATAGCGAAGGGCAAAGCGCGGCATGAACGGAGGGAGTTCTATTGCTCCGCGACCAAATCGCGCAGGCCTTCGACGGAAAATCCCGGGGAGTGACAATAAACCATGATGTCCTCCTCCTTTTTGCGAAGAGCGGCCGCTGTGGCGGGAATGCGTGTGGCCAGTTCGCGGGGAATGCGGACAATCCCGTGACAATCGCCATGGAGCAAATCGCCGGGTGATATCTCCAGGCTGCCGATCTGGACCGGACCGCCGACGTGCACGATATGGCTGTAAGCGTGGGAAACACTCAGGCTCTTGGAATACATCTGAAAATCGAAAGCCTCGATGCGCGTGACATCGCGGACGGCCCCGTTGGTGATCACACCCACGCAGTCCAAGGACTTGAGGATGCAGGCATGCAAATCTCCGATGACAGCGCCCGCGCCCGGCAACCGGTCCATGTCCTGAAGAACGACGATACGCGGAGCGGGCACCGCCAGTAGTGCGTCCCACCAATCATTGTCTTGCAAAAAAGTGGCTCCCCGGCTCGGAGGCGTCCCCGTACGTACTTTCAGGGTCATGGCGTAGCCCAGCACCGGCAGCAGGCGGGGGTAACGGCAGACGAGGCCACCCTCGGCATAGCCCTCGTTGCGCAACTGGACATGGAACCGTTCGATGGCGTTCGCTACCGCGCATGAATCGAGCACTTTCAAATCCTGAAATTCTTCCCTGGTCAGGGCTGTGTATTGAGAGGGGGAGACAATTGGCCTGTGCATCAGAGTTTTCCCCCATCTATTTCCCTGGCCATGGCCACTTCACCGACCGGAATGGAGTTGCGGCTTCCCATCACGATAAGATCGTCGTCACTCAGGCCGGATAGAATCTCGGCCACGGAGGATGTTTCCAGACCGACTGTGACAGGCCGTTCTTCGACTTTGTGGTCGTTATTCAACACCAAAACCGTGGGATTATCTCCTGTGGAAACGCATTGAATCGGAACGGCCAGCGCATCTTTCTTCTCGGAGAGCGTCAACTGGACCGTCGCGTACATGCCTGGCAGGTAGGTGTAGTCCGGATTTTGAACGTCCACCTCCGTCAACATGGTGCGGGTCGACATATCCACCTTTTGTGCAAAGCGGGCGACTTTGCCCTCGAATTGCCTGCCCATGGAAGGCACATCCACCTCAACGACATCACCCAAATGGACATCGGAAACGTCCGCTTCGGGAACAGGAAATTCCAGCCGAAGCACTTTTAGCTCGGCAAAACTAACCAACGGCAATGAATCTGAATTCGAGGACGTTCCCTGCTGAACAGTACCTGCCTGGACCAGAGCTCCAACATCGGCGTAGCGTTTGGTTACGACGCCGTCAAAAGGCGCGACGACCTTGGCGTAATCGACCAGGGCTTGCAGCCGGGCGGCATTGGCTTGGGCTTCAACGATCTCCTGCTTCGCCGCCTGAAGATTGGCGGCATTGGCACGATTGCGAGCTGCGGCGGTATCGAGGTCCTGCTGGGCAATCAGTCCGTTGGCCTGCTTCGCAGCCGCTTGAAGCCGGTTGTTGATCAGGTCCGTTTCCTCGAACGCCGCCTGCGCGCTTTGGGCTTGTTGTTCGGCGGTGAGGACGGCGGCATTGGCTTTTTTGAGATCATCATTCAACTCGGGTATTTCAAGAACGGCCAGCACGTCCCCCGTCTTTACGTGATCCCCCACGTCGACATTCATCTGTTGGACGTAACCGGAGACTTTCGCGTGGATTTCCACCTGTTGCCATGGGAGAAATTCCGCCGTGAGATTGACGCTGTGAGCTAAATCTTCGCGTATTGGATGGGTCACCGCGACGGTTGGGGCATCGTCTGAAGATGGAGCGGACTTTTCCGCATCTTTGGAATCGGAGTTGCAACCGGCCAGGCCGAGAAGCGCCAAGGCCAGACCACTCAACCACAAACTTTGCCGAATCCATTTCACGACTGTTCCTCCGTGATGCTGTAACCCACACCTCGCACCGTTCGGAAAAGTTTGTGCTCATGGCCATCGTCGATTTTTTTGCGCAACTGACGCACATAGACATCGACGATGTTGGTTAACCCCTCGAAACTCTGATCCCACACATGCTCGACGATCATGGTGCGGGAGAGGACACGCCCCGCATTGATCATCAGATATTCCAGCAGCGAAAACTCCTTGGAAGTGAGATCGATGGGCTTGCCGCTTCTCTTGACCTTGTGGACCACCCGATCAAGTTCCAGTTCACCGACTCGCAAGGTGGTTGAATTGGTCACCGGCCCTCGGCGCAACAGCGCCTTAACGCGTACCAACAGCTCCGCGAAGGAAAAGGGCTTAGTCAGATAATCGTCGGCCCCTTCCTCGAAATTTTTGACCTTATCCTCAATATTGTCCCGTGCGGTGAGGATAAGCACCGGGACATTCGGATGGCTCTTGCGGATATGCTTCAATAAATCGGTTCCCGATATTCCCGGTAAATTGAGATCGAGGATGATCAGGTCGTAGGAATAGGCCATGACGTGATCGAGGCCTATCCTTCCGTCCAGCGCTACATCGACCGCATATCTCTCGGCCTTCAGACCGCGCGCCACGAACCGGGTCACCTTTTCCTCATCTTCGACCAGAAGCACTCTCATGCTTCCCAACCTATCGTCGCCAAATGAAGAAAATGCTTAGTCTGGATTAAAAAGTCTTCATTTGAGCTGGCCCTTGGCTCAACGATGACTGAACCGATCTGAAACTACTCGGATGAAGACGTAATGAGATTCAGCTTCCTGGCCATGTGGAGCTCAAGACGGGGCAACTCGACCCAAAAAGTAGACCCTTGGCTTTCACAACTCTCGACCGTGACCTTGCCGCCGTGTGCTTCCACGATGGACTGGACCATCGACAGGCCGAGGCCCGTGCCCCGCGCCTTTCGAGCCTCAACTTGTGCCGAGCGATAGAACCGGTCAAAAACATGTGGCAGCGCCTCGCCGGAAATGCCGATGCCGTTATCGGTAACTTCCAGGATCGCTCGGTGTGGTGCAGCTTTGATTCGGACAGTGATTTTGCCTCCCTCCGGTGTGTACTTGATCGCGTTATCGAGCAGATTCACCACCACTTGTCGGAGTCGCACTTCATTGACTTCCACCATAACATCGCGGCTTGTCTCGCAGACGATGGACAGCGATTTATCTTCGGCGAGAGGCTTCATCTGTTCCACCGTTGTCGACACCAGTTCAGACAAATCGAGCGGGTCTTTGCTTACCTGAGTTTCGCCTGCGTCGAGTCTGGAAATCGTCAACAATCCCTCGACGATCTGGGTCAGCCGTTCGGCCTCTTCCAATATACTTTCGATCTGTTGTGTTTGCTCCTCAGTGAATCGCCCTTCCTTGAGCAAGGCCTCGAGTTCCCCGCGCATGATGGTCAACGGCGTACGCAACTCGTGGGACGCATCTGCCGAAAATCGGCTGGTGACCTGAAACGCTTCATCCAGGCGCTGGATCATGCGGTTGAGCGCCAGCGACAAGCGTTCGACTTCATCGCCTGTCGCAGATACCGGCAGGCGCCGGCTCAGGTTCTGCAAGGTGATCCGTTCCGCCGAATGGACGATTTCATCCACCGGGCGCAAGGCCCGTCCCAGTAAGATATAGGCCCCAATTGAAGTCACACCGATGAAAATGGGAAAACCAAGCAATAGAGTGAGGAGCAGTCCATCCAATGCATCGAAGAGATCATTTTCCGGTGCTCCGACCTCAACAACGTACCGCGCGCCGTTGCTTAGCCGGTAACCAATGCCCACGACCTGAAGATGTTCCTTGTCTGGGGTCGTTTCTTCGCGACGAACCGGATATGTTTCAATCTCGCTTTCACCGAAAGAAACTCTGGGAGGCTGGGAAAGCTCACCGGCATTTTTAGAGGCGTAGATGATCCGCCCCGATATGTCGGTAATGCGCATGATCCGCTCATTTAATTCTGGCGCGTAACGGGCTTGGATTTCGCTGCTGACGTAGGCCTCCCCCTTCTCCGGCATTTCAGCCAGTATCGTGCTCGCGATTTGATGGGCGCGGCGCAGCAGCGTCTGCTGTAGGGATCGGAGGAGGTATTGCTTGAAGCCCAAGTAGGTGTAGCCGCCGAAACAGACAAAGATCAGCGAGAGCGAGACCACGTAGAGCGTAATCAACCTGGCTCGGATGGAGCGGGGGCGCTTCATGCTCCGTTCAATCCGATGGAATAGCCAACGCCGCGCACGGTACGAATCAATTTTTGATCATGGGTGCCGTCAATCTTCTTGCGCAATTGCCGAATGTAGACATCCCTCGAAGCTTTGATCCCAGACATGCTCGACGATCATGGTGCGGGAGAGCACACGCCCTGTGTTGACCATGAGGTATTCGAGCAGGGAAAATTCCTTGGACGTAAGTTCCACGTTCTGTTGACTCCTCCGCACTTGATGGGCGACACGGTCCAATTCCAAGTCCTCCACGCGTAGGACCGTCGAACGATCAACCGGGCCACGTCGCAGAAGCGCTTTGACACGCACCAGCAACTCGGCGAACGAAAACGGTTTGGTCAGGTAATCGTCCGCACCAGCTTCAAAGTTCTTCACTTTATCCGCAACACTATCCCGCGCCGTCAACATCAGTACCGGGACGGTCGAGTTTTTTTTGCGCAGGCCTTGCAGCAAATCCGTTCCCGAAAGTCCCGGAAGATTGATATCCAGAACGACCAGATCGTATTCTGCGTTGGCGAGATGCACTTGCCCGGTCGGGCCATCAATCGCCACCTCAACCGCGTGGCCCTCGGCCTTCAGCCCACGCACAATGAAACGACGCACCTTCTCTTCGTCTTCAACGAGCAGGATTCGCATAGCAGCTTCTTATTAAGAAGTTTGGATTAGATTTGGCCGAACCGAACATTACAATTCTGAAACACAAAACTGTCGTATTTCGACATTACATTCACTGTGGCAACGCGAATAGTAAGAGTTTAGTGGCCTTGATTGCCTCGTAATGATCCAGGGGAAGCGTCACAATTTCCGCATTGCGCGCGTAGGCGCAATGGATAGCTCGATTGGCTGCCTCCGAAGCGTGGAATGCTTTGGTTGCGGCATTTGTGAGGCTGGAGGGCCGGCGGAAGATCAGATCGCGTGCGAGTCATGCAAGCACCACCCAGCGCTTCGAAGCTAAACCAGGCAATCGCCGGGGCGGTTTGGAAGCGAAGCGTGAGCCACATAGGCTAATGGCAGGCATCGCCGGCGTCGAATGGGGCGTCCGTGACGCAAAGCGACAGCGATAGCCCGCCGCGCCTTGTATTTGACGTTTGGCCAAAGTTTTTTGTTGAGGGCAGGGGTCAGGAGCCAGCCCAAATCCAACGCGCGGTTGTGAAGGATACGCAGCCAGACATTTGTGGAAACGCCCACCTTCTTGTGGTCGAGTACGGCGAGGATATCATTTGGGGAGGCAGACCTCGACCAAGAACCGCTAATAGCGAGAGTCCCAATCATCACAAATTCAGAGGCCAAAACTGGCAATAAAATAGCCTAAATTTGACTTGGCTATACGAGTGGTGAATCCATAATTCCGATTGCATGAAAAAGGCACTTTGGGGACTTGGGATTGTGGTCGTGGGTGCAGGTCTTTTCGGGCTCGGGTGGATCAGCCATGGCGGGGTGGGCCAGGCACCCGCGACATCTAACGATGTTCCAGTAGCCAGTGCGAGCACGTCGCCCAACAATCCACCTCCGAATCCTCCGCCCTCGACGGCGAACACCTCCTTTATTTCGCAGAGTGATTTTCAGAAGCTTCGCGCCGCGCGGGATGCCGTGCTGCAGGCCAATCCCGATTTGGCTGCCGAGTACAAACAAATTATCAAAGCGATGGACGAGGAACAAAAGGAGCTTGATGCGGCCATGATCAAGGCTGATCCCAAGGTCGCGCCCCTCGTCGCCAAGCTGATTGCGCTGCGTGAACACAACGGGGGTCACGCGGCCGCTGTGGCGTCAGGCCCAAGATAATCAACCTAATGAAACGGCTTCCCCTTCTTCTTATCGCCGCTGTGTCCCTGGCCGGAACGGCTTGGGCGCAACAGGCTCCTAATTTTCCGCCCGGTGCTCCACCCACCGGAGGCAGTCCGATCGCGATTACGCCGGATGAGTGGCAGGAACTTCGTGCGGCCCACAGCGCGGCGCTTCAGGCCAACCCCGATCTGGTCGCCGAACACACCAAGTTGCTGGCCAGGATGCGCACCCTTGAGGACAAGATCAATGCCGCCATGATCAAGTCCGACCCGACCATTGCCCCGATCATCGCCAGGTTTGAAGCCAACCGCCCGCGTCCGACAACGCCGCCCGCTACTCCGCCACCGGCCAAGTAGTCAACCGCTGGCAGGTCGTTTCGGTTGTCGGGATCAAGTTCTTTTGCTGGGATTGGGCCGACATATTCCGCAGCAGTCGCGCACCTAACCCGTTGTGGAGGATAAAATCGGTACGGCAAGTCTCTTGCAGACGACCTTCGGACGTCTCTCCGGTGGAATCCTGGTTGGCGGGGACAATCTTGCGAGCTGGGAGCGAGCAAGATGGAATCGCCAAGGGCGATCCCGTAGGGCGAGGGTGAGCGGGAGCGAACCGAGTCAACCTGAGGCGGCCTTTAGCTCGGCTTGGTTGTGCTCTGCTTTGGCATTGCACCAGCTATTGGTTGTTAGTCGACCAGCGGGTTGGTCATGTCGGCCTCCAGGTAGCCGGTCCCGTCGGTCATTTTGAATCGTTAATTGTGCCTGTCCCCGTTTTTCCCCCCGTTTTTCCCGGAAAGTTCACTCTGCGGATTGACGGTAAGGCGGGAAAATTATTCTTCAAGGATAAGGCTACGGCCATGGGCCGTGCTTTCGATGTCGTCATGAAACGAATCGAACAAGGGCGTTGACGGGTATTTGTTATTTTGCTTCTTTGTTCTAAAGAGCCGGGGACAGTCGCGTTTCTACACTCTGTTAGCAGGAAGGCCGTGGTGAAAGACCCTAAGGACTTCCGAGGTTGGTGAGGACAGCTGCGTGGAGGGGTGGGACTTCGCATCGAAACGTCCGGAATGGATAGGGGAAAGTAACCCACTTGAGTGTGGCCTTGAGTACCAAGAAGCTGTGCCTGGATTTGTTTTAGCCCGTTAGGTTGCCGTTTTGTCTTTTTCTTGGCATGACGTCAGCTTGGTTGAACCATTTCCCGGATCGCATCGTAATAGTGGTAGGTGGGACGGCTTTGCCGGTCGATCGTTTCGGCCACATCGAGATTATGATAGATCGTCTGGTCGGTCGTCGAATTGGGATAAGTCACGCTCACCACCCGGTCGAGATTATCATACGCATAAGTCAGCTCATAACCCTCGCTGTCGGTCATGGTGCTGGTCCTCCCCGCGCTGTCATAAGTGTAGGTCGTGGTCGAACCGCTCACCGGGCCGGTGACGGTGTGCAGGAAATCACCCGTCCCCGAGCCGCTGGGCCCGGCGTAAACCAGCGTGGTGGTCTGGCTCAGCGCGTTCTCGCGCGTCAGCAGTTGCCCGAGCGAATTGTAAGTCATCGTCGTCGTCTGGCCCGAGGCGTCCGTCGCCGTCAGCGGCTCGTGCTGGCTGTTATAAGTCATCGTGCTGAGGATATCCTGGTTCGTGCCGTCGGTCTGGCTGACCTCGGTCAGGTCGATATCGTTGGTCGAATAGGTGTAGTTCGTCGTGCGGCCCACCGGATCGATGCTCTGGGTAATCATCCCGTTGACGTTGTAGCTGGCGAAGGTCGCCTGCGTCGCCCCGCCGTCGAGCAGCCGCGCCGTCACGCTCGGGCTTGCCGTCGATCCCGAGGCCGTTAAATCCACGTGGTCGGCATCGGGCTGGCCCGGGTAGTTGTACCAGACCCGCCCCTCCAGCCGCTTCTTCGCGCTCAGCGGCACCGGAATCGAGCCCGCCGGGGTTTCCGCCCACTTGCTGATTTGCGCCAGGGCATAGAACCCCGCCGAATCGGTCGTGATGCTCCCCGCCGCCGCGTCGGCCATCGCCCGCCGGTTCCAGTAATAGCTGCTGGCCTGGGTCGTGTTGGTGCTGTCGATGTTCAAGCCGGACGCCGAAGGCACCGACGCTCCCCAATCGGGCACATCGGAACTCGAAAGCGATTCCTGATACTCGACCCGCTCGTGCTGGCCCAGCGGGTTGGTCATGTCGGCCTCCAGATAGCCGGTCCCGTCGCTTGAATTGAACGTGCTCGTCCCATACGGTGTCGTCAGACTGCTGATGAAATTGCTGTTCGATCCCACCGTCGTGTACTGGAACGACGAAGTCATCCCGATGGTATCGGTAATGCTGTTCAATTGCCCGCTGCTGTTGTAGCCGAAGAGGGCGCTGAGGCCGTCGAGACTGCGCGTCACTTTCGTGATCTGGAGCGGGTGGACCGTGTCGTAGCTGAAATTTAACGAATTACCCTGCGGATCGACCACCGAGGTGATCACCGCGTTGCCCGAGGCCGCCGCTTCCGGGCTGTAGTTGATCGTCGTCACGTTGCCCTGCGGGTCGGTGCTCGACGTCAGGAAAAATTCCTGGTTCGGGGAACTGCCCACCACCAGCCCGTAGACCTGCACCGTCCCGTCCGGCAGCGTCAACTGGTACCGGCTCGGATTGGCCAGGTATTGCAGGCTCCCGTGGGTCCAGCCCTGGGGATCCACGAACGAGCCCTGGTTGATCAGCGTTGCTCCCTGGGCCTGCACCACCGCCTCCTGGTAGCCGGTGTAAGTGTATTGGCTCCCGTTGGGCGTGAAGTTGATGGCCTGCAGTTGCCCGTTGGTCGGCCCGCCCGCGATGTAGGAAATCCAGCTGTATTGCCATTGCGGGCCCAGGTTGGAAAAGTTGAACGTCGCCGGCTGGTTCGACAGCCGCTGGTGATAATAGACCGTGAAGTTCATCGCAGGTCCCACCGGTGGCGTGTAGCTGATCGGCGTGTCGGTAAGGGCAATGCCCGCCTGGAACCGGTCCAGCGACGCCACCGCCATCCCTCCGCAATTGCAGCCGCCATCTCCACCCTGGCAGCCGTAAGGACAATTGGGCGCCTGCCCGCCCAAAGTCAGGGTAACCGGCTGGACGGTGGTGATCGGGGTGCGCACCGGAGTCAGGGTCGGATTGATCCACGCCTGATAAGGGCCGCTGCTGGCCTGAAAGCCGTTGTAGGTAAAGAGCGAAATCGGTTGCAGCGTCGGGCTGCTCGGCAAGGGAGTCGGCAGGCTCCCGCCATAGTCGATCGTGAACCAGCAAGTGTCACCATCCCAGGGAGGAAACGATGGATTGGGATCGCTCCATGGGTAATCCCAGGTGGTGTAGTTGACCCAATTGTTTCCGGTGTAGGCGCTCGTACTCCACGTGTAGACCAACAGCGAATAAGGACTGTTCGTCGAGGGCGATTGACCCGGCATTTCCAGCTGCCCGTTGCTCGTCACCACAAACGATTGCGAAACATAAGTCCCCGTCACTTCGTCGACGACATCAACGTAATGAGTCCCACTGCGCGAACCGCACGCCGACGTGGAAGTAACCGTGATCGGCACATCCACCGTATCCGGGTAGGCGTTCGTGGCGGCATTCCGGCACATGACGAGATTAGCCGATTGGCCTGCCTGCAGCCCGGTGACCGCGGCCACGCTCAAGGCACAAGAAGCAAAGGTGATTGCGATCCAGCGGCGCACAGCGGTTGCTTTCTTCATTTTCCTTCTTCTCCTTCCAGTTAAGAGCTTATCCCTAGTCGTTCGTTCATGGCGGCCATGGCAACGCTCCGGTTGGCGTGGTCAGCGTCGTGCTCCAGCTCGTGCTCGCACTTGGCGTCACCGAACTGCTCGGCGAGGTGTCCGACACCCCCGCCTGGTTGAGCGTCCCCACCTCGTAGGTATAGGAATTACCCGCCGCAACGTTGGTGTCGGCATAGCTCGTGGCACCGGCTCCGAGCACGGCGATGAGCTCGTAGGCCCCGCTGTTGGTGCTGCGATAGACGTAGACCTGGCTGAAATTAACGAAGCTGGGCAGGCTCCAGCTCAGGTCGTTTTCCGTGGCCGAGGCGTTGGTGACGCTCAGCCCCGTGGGCACCCCGGGCAGGCCGGTATGGCCCGAATCGTTGATATAAAATTGAGCGCTGGCCACGTCGCTCAGTTGCGCCCCGCCCGAGGAAAACACCGCCGCCTGCACCAGCGCGCTGGCCGAAACCGAGATCGACCCGCTGTAGGCCGGCGAGGCGGGGGTCGGCGTGGTCCCATCCAGCGTGTAGTACAAGGTGCCCGTTTGAGTGGTGGTAATGGAAACACTTTGCGTGCTGCTGTAACTGCCGCCGTTCGGGCTGATGGTCGGAACCGTCCCGTAGAAGGGCAGGTTATATTTATTGGTCAGATAGACGCCCAACCCTTGTAGTTCCGTGGAAGAGAGCTGATGGTCGTAAACCAATTGCTCCACAATGTCTCCCTTCCAGCCATCATAACCCCCGGTCGCCGCCCCCATCGTTATATCAGGGGAAAGACTTACGAAAGTGCCGCTGACCGTATTGGTCGTTGTTAGCTCGCCATTTTGATAAAAGGTCACCCGGGTCAACGCAGAATTAAGAGAAGCTATTTCTGACACAAAGGTATTGGCCGCGGCCGCTGCTCCTCCCCCGCAACCGACGCCTTGCCCGTCAAAATCTTCCAGTCCGTCATAATAGACAAAATCTCGATTGGCGCCGACGGAGGCATTCTGACCCAGGTAAAGGGCGAAAGCTTCCGTGCTTGGACTGGTGGTCATGCCAACCGTGATGATGGTCATGTCCTGGTTAAGACCTGGCCCGAAATTCCCTGAACTATAGAGCCACTGATTGCCGTTGAATCGCAGGCCCGGTTTCCCGTTGAGATCGCTGGCCACGTAAGTGGGCTGATTGGTCGTGGTCGTCTGGCTCAGGGTGTAGTTGCCGGTCTGATCGGCGATGGTTGTGACGTTGGTCCCACTGGTCGTGACACCGGCATCAGCTCGCAGCCAAAGCGTCAAACCATTGGTGGGAAGCTCGGTATTGGCAGCCTGCATCGCCACGTAGTTATTCGCCTGCGTCTCGTTCCATTGATGCAGCGTGATTTCCGCCTGCACGGCTGAACTGTAAGCCAAAGGCCACGTCGCGTTCGGATCATATAGTCCATATTTATCCGCCAGATAACCGTCGACCTGGTCAAAATCTGTGGAGGAAAGCTTGTGGTCGTAGACCAATACTTCCGCAATGTCACCATGCCAGTTGAATGAGGAGTCGGTTTGGCGACATCCAACGGCTATTCCCGGGGTCATAGCCAGAGCCCCGGTTAAGGGGGTCTGGCTTCCTGTTTGAGTGCCATTGATATAAAAGATGACGTTGTTGGACGTATCCATCGTGGCGGCTTCGGTGGCAAAAGTATTGACCGGTGGCTCTGCTCCTGTGTTTGCGCCAATATAATAA
>Ga0206881_10028_pt1 | contig 54410 bp, 49 predicted proteins | sample Alteio_BWOrgCont_3_FD_152867 | JGI IMG/M metagenome (GOLD analysis project Ga0206881, IMG submission 152867) | Enriched cells from forest soil in Barre Woods Harvard Forest LTER site, Petersham, Massachusetts, United States -... | ecosystem: Environmental > Terrestrial > Soil > Temperate forest >...
CATACAGAATGCGCGACAGGATGTCCCGGCCTAACTCATCGGCGCCCAGGCAGTGCGTCGCACTCGGGGGTGCCAGCCGGTGACTTAAGTCAATCACTGCCGGATTAGCCGGAGCGATTACCGGAGCGAATATCGCGGTGACGACAATTACCGCCAGCAGCACGGCACCGAGGGCCGCAAGAGGTTGAGAACCCGCGCGTTGCAGGAAATGACGGGCCATTGAAAGACAGATTTTAGCTCCTCACGACAGAACAAAGTCGAAGAAATCGAATATGCTGGATATGAGGCATCCCTTCTAGTAATCCCCTCATGAGGTCCTAAAGTAACAGGACCTTTTAACCGGAAAGGACACCGAAGCTTGCGCATCCTGCTGCTGGGCCTGAACTATGCACCCGAGCTGACCGGCATTGGCAAATACTCCGGAGAGATGATGGAGTGGCTCGCCGCGCGCGGCCATGACGTCCGCGTCATTACGACGCCTCCTTACTATCCCGCCTGGAATGTGCGCGACGATTACCGGTGGTGGCAGTACCGCAAAGAAACCTCACCCGCCGGCGCAAGCATCTATCGCTGCCCGCTCTGGGTCCCCAAGCGCCCAAACGGGATCAGCCGTATGGTGCATTTGGCGTCTTTCGCCACCAGCAGTCTACCGGTGATGCTCAGTTCCGTGCTCTGGCGTCCGCACGTCGTGTTGGTGGTTGAGCCGGCATTCTTCGGCGCCCCATCAGCCGTTCTCACTGCCATGCTCTCCGGCGCGTCCTCCTGGCTTCACGTTCAGGACTTCGAAATCGACGCCGCATTCGAACTCAACCTGCTTCCATCGCAGGGAGCGATCCACAACTTCGCCCTCGCCTACGAGCGTTTCGTTATGCGCGGTTTCACGCGCGTCTCGAGCATCTCGCATAACATGGTAAAGCGCTTGGCCGAGAAGGGCATCGACAACCGGAAGGCGGTCCATTTCCCGAATTGGGTAGACGTAGATTCGGTCCGGCCTCTCGCCGGCCCGAACCAGATACGCCAGGAGCTCGGTCTGCGCGACGACCAGGTGGTGTTGCTCTACTCCGGCAATCTAGGCCTCAAGCAGGGTCTTGAAACCTTGCCGCCGCTCGCCGCTCAACTGCGCGACGACCCCCGACTGCACTTTGTCTTTTGCGGTGATGGAGCATTCCGCCCTCAGCTTGAGCAGATGACCGCTGGTTTCAGCAATGTCTCTCTCCTGCCCCTCCAACCAATCGAAAAGTTGAACGAGCTTTTGAATGCCGCCGACATCCACCTGCTGCCGCAGAAAGAAGACGCGGCCGACCTGGTGATGCCGTCTAAATTGACCGGAATGCTGGCCAGTGGACGTCCCATCATCTCGACCGCAGCGGCCGGAACGCAGGTAGCCGAGGTCGTTGCGGGACGCGGCATAAACGTTCCGCCCGGTAACGAGCAGACACTTCTTGCGGCTGTTCTTACCCTTGCGGCGAACAAAACGTTGCGCGAGGAGATGGGCCGTGCTGCCCGCCTCTATGCCGAAGAACATCTTGGCAGGGAACAGGTTCTGCTCCGCTTCGAGTTGGAGATGGAGCGCCTGCTGTCCGAATCGGAAACGCGCGAGGTTCGCTCTGCCCCCAGATCGGAAGCCCCCGCGCCCCGCCCGGATTGAGATTCTGCGCGTTCTCAGTATGCGCATCGATGGATCGGTGTCGTTTCACCGGCATTCGGAATTGCCGTCATCGGTAGCAATCCATAAGCTACTCACAGGAGCAGATTGACTTGAAAAAAGCCCTCATCACCGGCGTCACCGGACAGGATGGAGCCTACCTCGCAGAGTTCTTGCTGAAAAAAGGCTACGAAGTGCACGGCGTCAAACGCCGGTCTTCGCTATTCAATACGAATCGCATTGATCATCTTTACGAGGATCCGCATGTCGCCCGCCGCCATTTCATCCTGCATTACGGTGATCTGACCGACTCCAGCGTTCTCACTCACATCGTGCAGAAAGTCCAGCCCGACGAGATCTACAACCTCGCTGCCCAGAGCCACGTGCAGGTTTCATTCGAGGAGCCCGAATACACGGCGAATGCCGATGCTCTCGGCACCCTGCGGCTTCTGGAAGCCATTCGCATTCTCGGGCTTGAGAAAAAGACCCGTTTCTACCAGGCCTCAACATCCGAGCTCTACGGTCTCGTCCAGCAGATCCCGCAGACCGAAACAACACCCTTCTACCCGCGTTCGCCTTACGCCGTCGCCAAGCTCTACGCATACTGGATCACCGTGAACTACCGCGAGGCCTACGACATCTACGGCTGCAACGGAATCCTGTTTAACCACGAATCGCCCCTGCGCGGCGAGACCTTCGTCACTCGCAAGATCACGCGCGCCTTGGCCCGCATCAAGGCGGGACTGCAGGACACCCTCTACCTCGGCAACATGGATGCCTTGCGCGACTGGGGCCACGCCCGCGACTACATCGAGATGCAGTGGCTCATGCTTCAGCAGGAGGAGCCGCGCGATTACGTCATCGCCACAGGCGAGCAGCACAGCGTTCGCGACTTCGTAAAGCTGAGCGCGGAATTCCTCGACATGCCCCTGCGCTGGGAAGGCATCGGCGTTGACGAAAAGGCCCATGACGCCAAGGGCAACGTCGTAGTCTGCGTGGATCCGCGCTATTTCCGTCCCACTGAAGTGGAAACGCTGCTCGGCGATCCCTCGAAAGCTCGGAGAGAACTCGGATGGACGCCGCGTATCACCTTCGAAGAGCTGGTGAAGGAGATGGTCACTGAAGACTTCTCCGCTGCCGAGCGTGACGCTCTCGTCAAGAAGCACGGCTTCACCACCTACAACTACCACGAGCTGTAAGCGGCGGAGATCAGGGAATGGAAAACAGCAGCAGGATTTTTGTCGCCGGGCATCGCGGCCTGGTCGGCAGCGCCATCCGGCGGGAGTTGGAACGGCAGGGCTACACGAACCTGCTGCTGACGACCCGCGCCGAGCTCGATCTCATGAACGGCCCGGCAGTCGAGAAATTCTTCTGCGAAGAACAGCCTGAATATGTTTTTCTCGCCGCCGCTAAGGTTGGCGGAATCCTCGCCAACAATACCTATCCGGCCGATTTCATCCGCGACAACCTTGAGATCCAGACCAATGTGATCGACGCCGCGCATCGCTCCGGCGTAAAGCGCCTGCTCTTTCTCGGCTCCAGCTGCATCTACCCCAAGCTCTGCCCGCAGCCGATCAAGGAAGAATACCTGCTCACCGGCCCACTCGAGGCCAGCAACCGTGCATACGCTCTGGCCAAGATCGCGGGAATTGAGATGTGCTGGTCCTACAACCGCCAGTACGGCACGCAGTTTCTCTCGGCGATGCCCACCAACCTCTACGGGCCGGGAGACAACTTCGACCTCAACAAGTCGCACGTGTTGCCCGCGCTTATCCGCAAAGCTGCCGAGGCGAAGGCCGCTGGAGAAAAGAAGATCGTTGTCTGGGGAACAGGCACGCCGCGCCGCGAGCTCCTTTACAGTGACGACCTCGCCGAGGCCTGCGTCTTCCTGATGAGCCTGCCGGATGCAAAATTCAGCACCCTGCTTAACTCCGACCAACCGCACCTCATCAACATCGGCACCGGACACGACCTCAGCATCCGCGAACTTGCCGAACTCGTGTGCCGCGTCGTCGGTTTCGAAGGCTCACTCGAGTTCGACACCACCAAGCCCGACGGCACGCCCCAGAAGCTGATGGACAGCTCCCGCATCAATGCTCTCGGCTGGCATTCTCGAACCAGTCTCGAAGAGGGCATACGCCTCACCTACGAGTGGGCGAAAGACAGCCTGGTGCTGTCTCCCGCCTGACCCCGCCGCTAAAAGTGGAACCGGTAGCGCACTTCTCCGTATATCTCCCGGGGATCGTTGTAGTGAAACCCTCCGAACGTCAGGCTGTTGTCGAGTAGCACGCGTGTATTTGCAACGTTCGTCGCCGTCGCCGAAACAGTAAATTTATCTCCGAACGATTTGCCAACCGAAAGGTCGGCTGTCGTGTGTCCCGGAAGATAATTGCCGCTGTACGGTGACGGAGGATCCGTGTACCCGTTCGAAAAGCCGGATCCGTAGTACACATTGAACGAGCCGTACGCATGATAGGGAAGCTTGCCGTTGAATCCTACATTCAGCGTGTTGCGTTGGTCATGATCCAGAGGTGAATACCCCGGCGCGACAGCGCACGCTTCTGAATCCGGCGGGTAGCAGATCAATCCGCCGGTGATAGCCCCCCGCTGTTGGGCAATTTGATTCGAATACGCCAGATGGAACTGCCCATAGCGCCACGTTTGCGGAGAGCGCAGCGTAAGTTCCCAGGCCTGAATGAGCGCTCCGTCGACAGTAACCGGGATAAAGATGCTCGACTCGCCGATATTGCTGTGGTCGAGAAAATTGTTCGCGCGTGTCTGGAACGTATCCGCATCCAGGAGCCACCCGCGAAAGGGAATCTGTACGCCGAACTGGTGCTCCTCGTCTCGTTCGCCGTGCAGGGCGACAAAGCTGGTGTTGTTGCCGTTGGCATATTGCAGCGCAGGGCCTGAGACGCTGGTCAACGGCGGTGGCTGATAAAAGTGACCGTAGAATGCCCGGAACACCCAGTGAAGTTTGGGAATCTGCACTGCGGCCCCAACGCGCGGATACACGGCATTATCGGTAACCGCGCCCTGAAAGTGACTCTGCCGCATGCCGCCTATCAGGGCAAGCCACGTAGTTGGGCGGTAATTATCCTCGACGAAAGTCTCTTCCACGCCTCCGCCAAGACTCTGCTGTTGTGAGAAGTTCGGATAACTCCCGTCGTTGAAGATAACCCCGAAGAGATCGTTCTCATGCTGGCCGTAACCGTAAACCCCGCCGGAGATCGAGTTCTTTGCGATCACCGTCGAAATGGAGCCTTGCAAGCCTCCGTAGTTGCCCGTCTGATCCGATGTTGTTGCCGTCGGCAAACTGTATGTGTGCGGCTCATACTTCGCGCTGTTGTAGTGGTAGAAAGGCGAGAGCTGCAGCAGCGTAGCTGCGTTAAAGTTGTGTACCCAGGTGAGCGCCGTGTATGCGTCCGTCTCGTGCTCGCCGTCTCGCAATCCGCTCGAGTTATACAACTGGTTCTGCCAGCTGGTGGGATCAGGATCGTACGGAATCTGGTAGTAGTCTGTGCGCGCCTGCGTAACCAGGCGAAGCTGATTCGCCGGATCATGGTTGTAGATGAATGAGGCAAATCCTCCATAGCCGTTCTCAGCATCGTGCACTGGCTGCTCAATCGGTGGTTGCAATCCGTAATTACTGCGGTTGCCGTTAAGACTGGTGTACCAGGCAAACTTCTCCGTGTGATCGCCTAGGCTGAGCTGGTCGTTCGTCTGGTAGAAGTTCCCCAGCGTCATCACTAGTTCGCCGTCACGGTTGCGTTCAAAACCGGTGCGAGGGGCAATGTCGAAGACGCCGTAAGTGCGGTCGCCGAGATCGGCCGTATAGCTGCCGCGATCCGCTTGCAGATAGTCGATATCCTTGGGATCGATCTGCGGAGCAATGTTGCTCGCAATGTTGGTGTTCGGTATATCGACGCCGTCAATCAGATAGCTCACCTGGTGGCCGCCCCGCATATGCAACATGTCGTGGGTCACATAAGCGCCCGGCACGAAGTCGGTGATCATGGCCAGGCTGTTTGTACGGTCGGCTCCCGGCGTCGACGCGATATCCTCGCGGCTGATCAGCGTCGTCGGCGTGGCCGAATCCGGATTAGTAGCCAAAGCCTCTTCCGTCACCTGTGCAGTCTGGTGCACCATAGCCAGCGAAAGTTGAAAATGCAGGTTGGCTCCTGAATCTGACGCGACCGTAATCGGCTGATCGAGAGTAGCGAAACCCGGCTGCGCGATCGAGATGGTGTATTCCCCTAAAGGGACGGTCTGAAACTGGAATTCACCATTCTGGTTCGTCTGTTGCGCTTCAACAAAATCTGAATGCGCCGCGTGCAGCGTCACCCGGGCGCCGCCGATCGGACGATGATGTGGATCGTGAACGACTCCGCCAACTTTTCCGAATACCGTGGCTCGGACAAACGTTGCCGGCAACAAAATCAAAAATAGTGCAAACCATGCGCTCTTCCGCATTCAAAGCCTCCTCGTCGCAACTTGGGGACGGCGACGAATCGTATTCAAAACTGTTACGAATAAGCGGGTCAGCCGCCGTCATCAAGAGATGACCCGGCTTGGACCAGCTTCAGGAGAGCTGAATCAGGCGAGGAGAGCGGGAGGGCCGCGCTTCTGGCGGCCGCGGTCGAACGAGACGCGAAGCTGCGCGTCGGTCTGGGGTGATACGGCAGGATGGCGGATGACACCGGCAAAGATTGCCGCCGCCGTCTCCGGCGTAAAAGAAGGCAGCAGCACTACAGCAGGAGCCGCCGGAGTATACGGGCACGTCTCTCTTACCGCATGCGCGCCGGAGCCCTGGTTGGACTCGTCGGATGGCATCGCGCAATGGTGGCGACCATCTCTCCGGCAGCACACGGGCACGGTCGCTTCCGCAGCTCCTGCCCCCAAGAGGGAAGACACAAGAGGCAGGCTGAACAGCAACATCAACGATATGGCTAGCGCGCGCCGCACTGCCTCATTGTAGCCCGGCTTCGCAGCCTCGGCCACACGCCATTAACGGTCTGCGTAGTATCCTTCGCGCGTCTGTACCGTCAAATCCTTCTTAGTCGCTGTCAGCACGATCTTGTGATAACCGCTGTCAGTGCTTTGCTTATCCGGAGTGTAGCCAAGCATGTACTGGCCGCGCATCTCTTCGGCAATCGTGTTGTAGATCTGATCGGCTGTCTCTTTTTTGGTGACCTCAAACATTCTTCCGCCCGTCTGCCCACAAATCTGCTCTAGGATCTTCTTCCCGTCTACATGCGGCTCCTGCGATTGCGGCCGCTGCCCGCCGCGTCCTCCGCCCGGATATCCACCCCCGCCACCCGGATAGCCCCCGCCTGGATATCCCATGCCGCCATGACGCCCGCCACCGGGAAAGCCGCCGCCAGAGCTGTGCGACTCTTCGCCCTTGTAGTAAATGGCGTAAACCACGGTGTCCGCGCGTTGCGCGGCTTCGATCGCGCCGTTCAGGGTCTCCTTACTGCCGCGGTCGACCCCATCCGTCAGCACCACCACCGCCTTGCGTCCCTGCTGCTTCATCAATACTTCGTTAGAGGCCAGATAGATCGAGTCGTACAGCATCGTGCCGCCGCCACCGTAGTGATGACCACCCGAACCCTGTCCCGAGTCATCAGTGCTTGTTTGCTGGAACTGTGGCGCCCCAATCTGATCGATAGCCGCGCGCAGCTTACCCTTGTCCGGCGTAAGGTCTTCCAGCAGATCAACCTCGTGGTCGAACTGGATCACAAAAGCCTTGTCCTTGGGGTCGGTCAGCATCGCATCCAGAAAGTGTTGGCTTCCCGTGCGCTCATCGTCCAGAACTTTGCGCTGGCTCATGCTCGTATCAACCAGCAGCCCCAGGTTGAGCGGCACATCTTTGTCGGGATTGAAGTATTTGATGGCCTGCGGCCGCCCGTCTTCTGTGAGAGTGAAATCCGCTTTGGTCAGGTTCGGCACGATGGCGCCGTGTTTGTCGCGCACAGTCACCGCCATGGTCACCACCTTGACATTTACCTGCACCGTTGTAGGTGGAGCGGTGGGCGTCGTGCTCGGAGCGTTCTGCCCGCTCGCGTCGCCAGAAGATGCAACCGTCAGGCAAAGGAGTCCTATCGAGAGAAAATTGCAACACTTGAAGGTTGTTGTGCTCTCAGGGAACGTGCGCATTCCGATGCGCGGGAGGGAAGTCTTATTCGTCATTCGTTATCCAGGCGCTTCGATGGCAGAGCGCAATGGTTAGACGAAAATTCTTCGCTTTGGGCCACACGCCGGCGGAGATGAAGTGTCTGGTTCGCCAGGCTGACGACCCACCTGATCGCCACAGTCACGACAGCATCTCACCCGAGGAAATTTAAGAGTGCTCATCTTCCGTCTTACCCGCCGCCTTCCACTTCAGCGCTACATAGGCGAGATATCCCAGATGGATTACCCAGGTCACGGCATAAGCCAGGACAAGATGGCGGTGAAACATCGGATTCATGCGGCCTCCAGTGCCGAGTGCGCGGCCTTCAGGTCAGCCTGTTGCTGGCGATGTTCAGCCGCGTATCGCAGCATAACCACGAAAATACCCCACGCCAGCCATCCGGCCATATTCCACCACAGCGCTGGCAGCATGCTGGGGTCTACGCCTGAGTTCGGTCCGCCAAAAAACACCGGAGCGGGATGTTGCGTCCGCCACCACCGCGTCGACATATAAACGATCGGCACATCGAGATAGCCGAAGATGGCCACTACCGCCGCCAGTGTTCGCATCTCCGGACCGGTTACAAATCGCCGCACCAGCAGGTAAGCAACATAGATCAGCCACAGAACCAGTGTCGTCGTCAGTCGCGCATCCCATGTCCACCAGATGCCCCAGGCGGCGCGGCCCCAGAGCGATCCGGTTGTCATCCCGATCAGGCAGTACACCACGCCCATTTCGGCCGAGGCCAGCGCCAGCGCGTCGGCCTTCAATGCGCGCTCCCGGTTTTTGTTCCGAAGGGCAAGATAGACAAGAGAGCAGATCAGATTGACGGCAAAGAATACTGCCATCCCGCACCACGACGGCACATGGTAGTAAAGGATCCGCGAAATCTCCCCCTGTTCCTGGTCGATCGGCACCACGAACATGGCCACGCGAAACCCATTTGCCAGCAGCGCGAGTGTCAATGCGAGCCAGAGCCAGCGAAACACCTTCATCATTTTTCCTTTAGGTACTTCTCAGTTTACTGGACCAGATGATTTCTACTCATCCTGATAATCCCTGGTGGTCTGATCCGTCTTGATGTTGCAGGAAAAGCAAAACTATAGCCGCTATCCGCCCTCTTCTACCCGGCCGTTTCGCCTCTGTCTTCACGCGCACGCGTGTTCGCTCGTCCCGCAATGCACACCTCTTCCCAATTATTGCCGCCGTGGAGTAAAAAGGATAATCATGGCTTGGTTTACCGTTATCGTCGGCGGCATTATTCTCATCGTCGGTCTCCTCGGACAGATCTTCGGGATCCGGAAGGGAAGGTCCACTCACCCCGAAGACAGACGCTTCGGCAAACTTGTCTTCACCATCGGATCCGTCGTCGTTGGTCTTTGGATCATTGCCTTTGTCACCGCACGTCTCCTGCACTTCAAAACGACCGGTCACTGGTAGAGATTTGCCGGACCCTCGAGCTTCGCGCCTTCTCCATTCTTGAAAATCAGTTCGCTGCGCTTCCGCTTTGCGCGTCTCTTTCTATTCACGTCACGTCCGGGCAAGACCTCCTCCATTTCCGATGGTGGACGTGGAAAACGTGTCAAGCGCTCGAGCGCACTTTCTCGCTCAACTTATTCATTTCAGGTCGGATAGTCGCTCAGATATTTGGCGGGTTATTTCTATGGAGCCAATAGAATAGAAGTAGAGGCTCGGGCTGGTCCGCTTGCCCCCGATCTCACAGCCGCATTGGGTGGTCCTCACCCGCTGGAGCTTTGCGCCGGGCTAAATCCATACGCAACAAACGGTTACACCCAACGCCAGTTGAATGAAACAGTTACAGGGCGCGGTCCTGTGTGGTCCGTATAAGCCCCACAGAAACAGACAGTTACAGCCATTTCCAGTGAAATGAATCAGTTACAAGGCATAATCGGCAATGCGCATGGAATGAATGACTTGCAAACCATAGAAATGGGAGGGGGAGGGGGTACCCCGCATCGCTCAGTCCTCCGCGTGCAACACAAGATCGAACAGCAGCATGCTCACCGTCGTGAAAATCACGTCGTAGCCCAGCAGCAGCTCGATCCACCACGTCGGATCTGTCTCGCCTGAAAGAACTGCCGAAGTCGCCAGGGCCATCCCCAGCAGCGCCGGCATGAAAATCGGAAACAGGATCAGCGGCAGCAGCAGTTCACGGTTCCGCGAACGGATCGATAACGCAGCAAAAAACGTCCCGTTCACCAGGATCGCCCACGTTCCCAGCGGCACCGCCAGCAGAAGCAGCGACACATTCCCCAACGGATGCAGGTTGTAGAAGATCGCAAACACAGGAGCCAGAACCAGCTCAACTGCGCTCACAAAGATGAAATTCGCCACTACCTTGCCTAGAAACAGAGACGCCGCAGGCGCAGGCGTCATCCGCTGTGCGTCGAGAACGCTGTTACGCAGCTCCCGCGCCCACGCCTGGTTCAGCGCGCTGATGGCAGCAAACAAAATCGCCACGCACAGAATCGGTCCCGCAATCTGGCGCGACACCGCCCGGGTTGGATCGAACGCCAGGCTGAAGATCACCACCACCAGCAGCGCAAAAAACAGCATTGAGTTGATCGCATCGCGCGAGCGCCACTCAATGCGTAGATCTTTCGCCAGATGGATTAAAAAGTAGGGTGTCTTCAAAAGTAGGACCGCCTCATGAATGTGCGTCCTTGGTTAGCGCAGCGATCGTCGCACCAGACGCCCGAAGATAATCCGCCGGCGAGACCACCAGCTGGGCCCCACGCGTACCCGCCGAAACCGAAATCAGATCAAACAACTCAATCGTCTCGTCCACAAAAGCAGGGAAGCCCTTCTTCGCACCAAATACCGTCACTCCGCCGCGAACATATCCCGTCAGCGGCTCGACCTCCTTCAGCGAAGCCATCTCCGCCTTCCGCGCACCTGCCGCTCGCGCCAGTTTCTTGAAGTCCAGCTCCTCACTGCCGGGAATGACCGCAAACACGTGTTCCCGTTCGCTGGTCACACACAGCAGCGTCTTGAAGACCTGCTCCGGCGGCATCCCGATCTTCTCGGCCACCATGACTGCCGAAAACTCCTCCGGATCGACCGCATACTCGCGCAGCTCATACCTGATCCCCAGCGACTCGAGATACCGTGCCGCATTCGTCTTCATCGCTGAGCCCCCGCCGTCTCTGCGAGCGACGCCACACTCCCCGCCTGCAGGGTCAACAGAAAATCCGCGACCGGCTCTGCCAGCTCACGCTGATGCGTCGTCAACACGATGGTCTTGCCCTGCGCCCGCAGCCGCACGAGCAGGTCCAGCATCTGCTGCGCGCTCACGGCGTCCATATTTGAGAAGGGCTCATCAAGCAGCAGCAGCTCCGGTTGTGCGAGCAGCACGCGTGCCAGCGATGCCCGCTGCCGCATCCCCTGCGAATATAGCCCAACCGGTCGTGCGAGCGTTGCATCCAGCCCCACGGACTGCAGTGCCGCTTCGGGAGCCATGCACTCCCGTTCCTTATACAAGCCTGCAAAATATCGAAGATTTTCCACGCCGGAAAATTCGTCGTACAGCATCGACGCGTGGCTCATATATCCGATGCGATCCCGCACATCGGTTGGCTTTTCGCCGAGCACCTTCACGCTGCCATACGTGGGTCGCAGCAGCCCGGCGACCAAGCGCAGCAGCGTCGACTTGCCCGCGCCGTTCTCGCCGAGCAGGACGTAGCACCGCCCCTGCTTGATTCTCAGAGAAACCTTGCGCAACGCGACAAACGAACCATACAGCTTGGAAATGGATTCGAGCTCAACCACCGGCGTCATGCTGTTGGGAGTATAAACAGCCGTCCGCAGAGAGGCAGACAGCCCCAGAAGCAGCTGAGGTCAGCGCTGGCCGGCCGGTGCAGGAGCCATTGCAGCCGCCGTGCCCGTCGCGCCAGTCGTACCGGGCTTCGCGCCCGGTGCGGGAGCATACTTTGACGCGCACTTCGCCTGCAGCTGAGTCGCGTGAAAGACGCCATCGCGTCCGTAAGTGCCGACCGCCAGCGCCTGCGAATTGTCCTTGAACGTATCCGGCGGAGGCTCTTCGCCTTGGTACGACACGCGCAGCTGGTTAGCGTTCTCCACCAGCACAAACTCGGCATTTGTCCCGTTATGGCGAATCGAACCCGGCAGCACATTGCCTGCAACCCGCAGGTTGCGCGTGTACGCCTTCGATCCCATCCCGTTCAATTCCTGGATGGTCACGTAATAGCTCTTGTTGGCCCGCACCCCGCTGACCGCGAGAAAAGCAATCACGCCGAGAATGATCACCACGGCCGCGCCAATCCGGATACTTTGACTCTTGCGCTGCATCACATTCAAGTCTATGACGTGAAAACTCGCATGGCAACTAAACCAGCCTTCGTGTGCGCCCAGCCGCATCAATTTATAATCCCAATCAGTTTCCGCAACATCGGACACATCGAGCAGACCATCACCGATCTTTCTCCCAGGGGGAACTATGACAACCAGCGGCCTTACACCCAATGCAACGCTTGAGATTCTCCAGCCCCGCGCCGAGTGGATCGTGAAACGCAAAGCTGAGGCCGCACGCACCGGCGACTCCAACATGTCGCAGATGCATTTCGCCCGCCTCGGCAAGATAACCGAGGAGATGGACTACGTCGCCCGCCGCGAAAACATCTCACCCGAACTCGTCCGCGACGAGATCGCCGCCGGACGCCTGATCATCCCCGCAAACGTCAACCACCCCGAGCTCGAGCCGATGGGCATTGGCATCGCCACCAAGTGCAAGGTGAACGCCAACATCGGCAACTCCGCTGTGACCTCGAATATCGACGAGGAACTGCGCAAGCTGCACATGGCAATCCAGCACGGCGCCGACACCGTCATGGATCTCTCTACCGGTGGCAACATTCCCGAGATTCGCGAAACGATCCTGCGCCACTCTCCCGTCCCCATAGGCACCGTGCCCATCTACGAGGCTCTCCAGCGCGTCAAACGCCTCGAAGACCTCAACATCGACCTCTATCTTGAGGTCATCGAAGAGCAGGCCCAGCAGGGAGTCGACTACTTCACCGTCCACGCCGGCGTGCTTATCCAGTACGTGCCCATGGTTGCGAAGCGCATCACCGGCATCGTTAGCCGCGGCGGTGCCATCCTCGCGCAGTGGATGACCCACCATCACAAACAGAACTTCCTCTACGAGCACTTCGACCGCATCGTGAAGGTCATGGCGAAATACGATGTCAGCTTTTCGCTCGGCGACGGACTCCGCCCCGGCTCTATCGCCGACGCGAGCGACGACGCGCAGTTCTCCGAGCTAAAGACCCTCGGCGAACTCACTTCTAAAGCCTGGGAAAACAACGTCCAGGTCATGATCGAAGGTCCCGGCCACGTCCCGCTCGACAAAATCAAGGAGCAGGTCGACAAGGAGGTCGAATACTGCTTCGGCGCGCCCTTCTACACCCTGGGGCCGCTGGTCACCGACATCGCTCCCGGCTACGACCACATCACCTCGGCCATCGGCGCGGCCATGATCGGCTGGCATGGCGCTTCGATGCTCTGCTACGTAACGCCGAAAGAGCACCTTGGCCTGCCCAACGAAAAGGATGTGAAGGATGGCATGATCGCCTATAAGATCGCCGCCCACGCAGCCGACATCGCCCGCCACCGCCCCGGCGCGCAGGACCGCGACGACGCCATCAGCTACGCTCGCTACACCTTCGACTGGGAGAAGCAGTTCGCGCTTTCCCTCGATCCCGAAACCGCCCGCTCCATGCACGACGAGACCCTGCCCGACGACTACTACAAGGAAGCGGCCTTCTGCTCCATGTGCGGTCCCAAGTTCTGTTCCATGAACTGGTCCAGCAAGGTGGACGAGTTCAACAAGCAGGTCCACGGCCTCGAAAAGAAAGACCTCAGCGAACTGGTAGTCCTGCAGGCACAGCAGCTGGTGGCGAAGGTTTAAGGGCCGATCCTTTCTTTGGGGTGTCATCCGGAGCGAGAGTTAGCGCTGCGCGCCAAACGAAGTCGAAGGACCCGTTTGCTTCGCTAACCTATACCTCTCCTTGATCCGCTTGCCCAACTCCTGCTGAATCGATATTCCTGGGCCTCCCGCGGAATCCGGCAGGAGACCGGCAACCCACTGCCTCGCGCAGCAATCTCACAGGGGGTGTACCCTGAATACGATCGTGAAAGGACGTCATTATGAATGCAGTTAAAGTCTGGGCAGCTTTCATGGTAGGAGTCGCCGCAGGAGCCGCCGTTGCTCTGCTCTATGCTCCTCAAACAGGAGAAAAGACCCGCCGTCAGCTTCGCCGTAACCTTGAAGACGCAGGCGACTATATCAAGGACGCAGCCGATACCGTTAGCGATCACGCCGAAAAGTACGTCAAGCGCGGCCGTGGCGTCGTTGAGGACGTCGTCGACTCAGCCTCAAATGCCGTGACTGCCGCGAAAAAAGTCATCCAGATCTGATGGTGGTGTTCCGCGAGGCCGCGCCTGCAACAATCTGGTGCGGCTCGTCTTACCAAACTGAGGTGATCTCTTATCTCGTTACGCTGGAGACCCCGTTTTCATTACCAGGAAAAGTTCCTCCACAAAGCTGTAACACCTCCCAATTTGATCGTTAATTCCTCTGCCTTCGCTGCTAGCATGAGCTGAGTAATGGTCATTTTGGCGTAGTCGGAATTGGATACTAGGTCATTTGCATCGGTTCGAGAGAGAATACTCATCCCTGGCAGGCTATGCACTGCTCGCGTCGCTTGTTGTGTTGTTTGTTGTGTTGTTTCTTGTCTACATCCGCGTGGCTTTCCTGTCGGACGCGCCTGATTTGTCGAGCTTGATCTTCAGGCCGCTTTCCGATCACGCTCCGCGTTGGCACCTGTGGCTTGATTTTGCGCGCGAAGCCGTGTCCGTTTTCCGTGAGCGGATGCACACCACGTGGCTGTTCTTTGGCGTATTTGCTGCGGTCTGGGTTGCCTGCCTCCTCTGGATGCAGGTCATGAGAAGCCGCCGCCAACTCAGCTTCAACCGGCAGGAGGCAATCTGGATGGCATGGATGAGCTTGGCGGTCTTTTCCGCAGCCGTGTTGTATGGACTGGGCACGAATGGCCTATTCCCGCAGCGCATTCCTCAGTTGGTAATCGCGTCGGATATTGTGGCCTTGGCTTTTATACTCGCCCTTACGCTCATCGCCTGGTCCCGGTTGCATCGCCGGCAGCAGGAGGTCCTTGATGACTCCGGAGAGTCCTTGTTGCCGCGCAGGAGTTCCGGATTTCTTGGCCTTGACGACGATGAATCGAACACCCGGCTGGCGGAAAACTTTTCTCTGCGCGAAGTCAGACCCGAGGTCAGGCCCGTCGATGTCCTCCCGGCCGTTCAGATCTTTCACGAGCGCCCCGGAGAACTTGCCAGGGCGGCGGCAGACCGGCTGATTGAGAGCGCCGAGTTACCCGTGATTGCAGAGGTCTCGGAACCCCTTCCTGCGGTTGCCGTGGCGCCTCTCCCCGTCGCGGTGCCTCTTGTCTCTAGTACTGCCGACATGCCCCGACGAAGGACCGCGCGACTAAAGGCATAGACGGATTCCGACGTCATCTCTCCTCCATGAACAGCAGCTGGCAGAACATCGAAAGCATTCGCGGAGAGATCGACGACTGGTTCGAACAACGGCGGCACCAGGCGATTGCCCATCTCGACGCGCATCCCGGAATGCGCGGCTCCGCCCTCGCACAGAATATTTTTCAGGATTTTCCGAACGACAAACTCTCCGCAGTAGACGCCGAGTGGTCCGAAATTCGCAGGGCCGCGCTTGAGATCAGTCGCTGGTTCGGAGACGTGCCGGCACTGGAACCCAACCATTGAGCGGGGCAGATCCAGTAATCGAGCTTCCACCCGGCGGCGGCCGACAGGGCCGCCCGGGCCTTCGTCTGAGAATTGCCGCGACCGCAGGAATTGTGGCTCTGGCTGGCCTCTCCGTCGCGCGCCACGCATCGGCTTCTTTCGACGAACCCAGCACGCCCATCGGAGATGTCGCATCTTCCGACGGCATCGTCTCCGGAACGGTCCGTCTGACCGGCAACCGGCTGGTTTTCTTCAGTGGAGATCGTTTCCGCTCCAACCAAAGCAATCTTGCCGTAAACTTTGCGAGCGGAGGCTCACTCGTCCTCTGTCCCCATTCGCAGGTCCAGGTCCTCGCTGCCGGTCAGAACACCGGAGTGATGCTCGCTTTTGCTGAAGGAGGCTCGGAGGAGCCCTTTCCTGTGCACCCGAATGACGTCGTCATGACACCCGACTGGCGCATCCAGATGATCGGCGATGTGCACCCGGGAGATCTGGGCGAATTGCAACTATCCACCACCCGGCGCGGCGATCTTTGTCTCTCGGGAGCCGTTCAGAGCGGCGCATACTTCCACATCAGCCAGCTCATCGGTGACGCTGCCTTCAATTTCCCGGCTCAGGGCAGCGTCAGAATCGCAAACCGCTCGATGGAGAGTTACCCTGCCGGATGCTCCTGTGAGAGCGCCTCCTCTGCCGGTGAAACACCTGCGGCGGCGCCAGCTGCCTCACCCGCGGGTATTCCGCAGCCGCCCGTAGCCGCGTCCCCAGTTCCGGCTGCGACTCTACCGATGGCCGCGCCGACCCCCGCAAGTTCCGACGTCGGCTCAAAGAAGAAACAGCGCCCTCAGGATGTCGCCGGCTACGTCCGCTCCTTCATACACTTTGTCTTCGGCCGCTGAGACAGGTCGGAAGACAACAAAACTCTGTCCATGACGGGAACGTTATCGGCAATGCATCGACACGGCATCCAGTGCTTGAGTGCTGCGAAGAAAGTTATCTAGATCTGCATGACACCGAACGTTACTGCGGGCGGTGCCGCAACCACGAGGTAACAAACTCCCGTTCGGCAAACCTCCGATTATTTCAATTGTGGTAACACCAAATTTTGGTTACATGGGTACCACTTTCGTAACATTGGGACTCCTATGTTCGGCTGCTAGCATGAGCCGAGTTGTCGGTCCTTATTGTCTTCGAATCGGGTACAGTTCTGTGGAACGGATTGAGAGAGGTTTTTCGTCCCTGGCAGGTTGTTATGCGCTTCTCGCGTCGCTTGCCGCTTCATTTCTGATCTATGCCCACCTTGCCTTTGTGGCGCATCCGCCGCACTGGGCAAGCCCGGAGAGGTTTGTTACGGGATCATCTCCCGGACAAGCGCTGCACGCTCGCCAGGCATTTGCCACTATCCAAATCGCGGCGCTTTACTTCCGTGACCGAATGCATACCACATGGCTCTTCGTCGGCGTTTTTGCTGCCGTCTGGCTTGCCTGCCTCCTCTGGATGCATTTTGGGAGACGCGGATGGGGACTCGCCTTCAATCGGCAGGAAGCACTGTGGATCGGAGGGATCAGTCTGCTGGTCTTCGCTGCCGCAGCACTGTATGGGCTGGGGACAAAGGGCATCGTGCCGCTGCGCATTCCCGCACTCGTGCCCGTCTCGGACACGTTCGGGGTCGCATTCATGCTCGCGCTTCCAGTAATTACCTGGTCCCGGATTCACCGCCGCCACGAAGAAGAGATTGAGGCGGAGCTCCTGCGGGAATCGGGCGATCTCTCCGCCCGATCTCTCGCCAGGCTCGGACTGGGAGACGATCCGTCGAATGTGCCGATCGAGAGCTTCTCTCGACTGGACACCACACCAGACGTGAAGCGCGATACAGGGGCAATGGATCTGTTTCCCCCGCATCAGACCTTTCACCCGGATGAACATGCGAAAGTGGCCGCCAAGCCGGCGATTGAATGCGCCGCAGTGCCGGTCGCTGCTAAGCCCGCAGAACCCGTCGTCATGATGCCTCTGGCGCCTATCGCTGCGATTTTCGGAGAGCCCATTTCAGCTCAACTTCCGGAACCCGTCGCTGCCGCGCGAGCAGAACCCGTCGAAGTGACACGTCCGGCATCCATCGCTATCGTGGGCCCAGAGCCAATCGCCGTCATGCCGGCAGCGCCCGTTGTCGCGATTCCTTCGGAGCGTGAGGTGATGCCCCAAGCGCCTATTGCTGCGATACTCGCAGAGCCCAACACCATTCAGCCTTCAGAACCGATCACTGTCGCTACTCTAGAACCTGTAGCTGTGATCCCTGTAGCGCCAATTCCTGTCATTCCCGCAGAACGTGAGCCTGATTCCATCGTGCCCGAGCCCGAACTGTCATCGCCGGCTGGCATACCCTTCACCCACGCAGACGATAATCATGCGGCCAACGGCATGAACGGATTCCAGAACGATCTCTCTATTCTGTGTCGGAGCTGGCAGCGCATTGAGGCGATGCAGGGAGAGATAGACGACTGGTTTGAGCAACGGCGGCAGCTGGCCGTTGCCCATATCGCCACACCTCCGGGCAGGCGAAATTCCGGCCTCGTCGGAAACCTTGTTCAGGATTTTCCAGATGAAAAAGTGACCGCAATTGAAGCCGAGTGGGTGGAGATTCGCAGCGTCGCACTTGATATTAGCCGCTCTGTTGGAGACCTCCCAACACCGGACCTGCGCAACTGAAGAAGCCTGACACTGAGAAAAGCCCTTTTCTAAGAAAAGAGCCCTGTTCACAATGGACAGGGCTTGAGTTCAAGCAAAGGGGGGAACTTCAGCTGAAGAGCAGGATGCCCTCCATTTTCTCCGCGCCCTCCTTGCTGATAGGCCGGTAATAGAGCTGATTATTTTCGAGATAAACCTCGAGAAACGCTGGACGTTCCGTGATGCCGCCAGCGATGAGCGCCTCTGACAGCGGATCTTCCACATAACGCTGCAGCGCGCGCCGCAGGGGACGTGCTCCATAACTGCGGTCGATCAGCGTCTTGTCGAGGATCCACTTCTTGGCATCCTCGGTCACCGAGATCGTGATCGCCTTCTGCGCCAGATTATTGTTCAGCTGCTGCATGAGCAACTCGACAATCTGAATCAGGTCGGCATCCGTCAGCGACTGGAAGAGGATGATCTCGTCGATTCTGTTGAGGAATTCGGGGTTGAAGGTCCGCTTCACCTCGTTCTTCACCAGGTCTTCGATCTTCTCCATCACCAGGTCTTCGCGATCGCTCTGGAAGCCCAGCCCCTGCTTGCGCTGCAGGTGCCGTGCCCCGATGTTCGAGGTCATGATGACGATCGTGTTCTTGAAGTCGACCGTATTGCCAAGCCCGTCCGTCAGCTGCCCATCTTCAAAGACCTGCAGCAGAATGTTGAACACATCCGGATGTGCCTTCTCGATCTCATCCATCAGGACCACTGAGTACGGCGACCTCTTCACCCGTTCCGTAAGCTGGCCGCCCTCCTCATAACCTACATATCCCGGAGGCGAACCGATTAGCTTCGAGACCGAATGCTTCTCCATGAATTCCGACATGTCGAACCGGATCAGGGCCTTCTCCGATCCGAAGAGGAACTGCGCCAGCGTGCGCGCCATCTCCGTCTTGCCCACGCCCGTCGGGCCCAGGAATAGGAACGACCCGATCGGTCGGTGTGGAGATTTCAGCCCCGCGCGCGACCGGCGAATGGCCCGCGCCAGCGCCGAAATCGCCTTATCCTGCGAAATCACGCGCTTGTGCAGCTCTTCTTCCACTCGCAGAAGCTTCTGCGTCTCTTCTTCCTTGATTGACGTGATGGGCACGCCCGTCCAGCGGCTCACCACGTCCTCGATGTCCTCGCGGCTTACGATACCGGCCGTCGAGTCATCGAGATGATATTTGTCGCGCAGGGCACGCAGGTTCTCGCGCTCCTTGCGCTCTTCATCCGAGTAGAAACGAGCCTTCTCGAACTCGTGATTCGCGATGGCGTTTTCCATGCGATGCACGATAAATTTGATCCTCTTTTGTACTTCGGTGATCTCCTCGGGCAGGGAAGTCTGGCGCAACTTCACGCGCGCTCCAGCCTCGTCGATCAGATCGATCGCCTTGTCCGGAAGGAAGCGATCCGGAATATAGCGGTTCGAGTGCGATACGGCGAAGTTGATCGAGTCGTCCGTGTAGCTCACCGCGTGAAACTTCTCATAGCGGTCCTTGATACCCATGATGATCCTGATCGCGTCCTCTTCGTTCGGAGGAGGCACCTTGACCGCCTGGAATCGCCGCTCGAGCGAGCGATCCTTCTCGATCGACTTGCGATACTCAGCCGGCGTGGTTGCGCCGATGCACTGAATCTCGCCGCGCGACAGAGCCGGCTTGAGGATGTTCGCCGCGTCCAGCGATCCCTCGGCCGATCCCGCGCCTACCAGGGTGTGAAGCTCATCGATGAACACGATGGAGTTCTGATTCTCCATCAGCTCCTTCATGATCGTCTTCAGCCGTTCTTCAAACTGCCCGCGATACTTGGTACCTGCGACGATCAACGACAGATCCAGCGCCAGCACCCGCTTTTCGGCGAGAAAGCTCGGCACTTCGCCGTCGGAGATGCGCTGCGCAAGTCCCTCGACGATTGCCGTCTTGCCCACGCCCGGCTCACCGATCAGGACCGGATTGTTCTTCGTGCGGCGGCACAGAATCTGCACCACGCGCTCCAGTTCCGCGTCACGTCCCACCAGCGGATCAAGCTGGTTATCCATCGCAGCCTGCGTCAGGTCGCGCGAAAATTCCGCCAGCAGGCTCGACTCGCGATTCCTCTGCTGTTGCGGGGCCTTCTCCTGTGTAGTTCTTGCCAGTTCCTCCCGAATCGCCAGCAGCTTCAGGCCGCGCTCGTGCAGAATCTCCGCCGCGAAGCACTTCTCTTCGCGCAGCAGCCCGAGCAACAGGTGTTCTGTTCCAATGTGTTTGTGCGAAAGCCGCTCGGCTTCTTCTGCCGCATACGCCAGCACGCGCTTGCATTCATTTGAAAGAGGCAGATCGACCGAAGTCGAAACCTTCTCACGAATCGTGGTATGCCCCTCTATTTGTTTCCGTATGGATTCAACCGATGCATGAGAGCGAAGGAAGCGATTGGTCAGCGCCTTGTCTTCGCGCAGCAGACCCAGCAGCAGGTGCTCCGTCTCGATGTACGGCGACCCGAACTGGCTTGCTTCATACCGCGCGAAGAAGATGACGCGACGTGCTTTTTCCGTATAGCGTTCGAACATGTTCCCCCTGGAAAAGTTCCGGCTCGCCCCACAATCCCTGCCGTTCCGGCCGGGTATCCTGGGCCACCGGAGCCTTCGTCCGTATCGCCGCTTCCCAGAGCAGAAGACCCAAAACCGAAGGTCTTAAGTATCTTGCCCTGGATACGGCTTTGAGGCTGGGTGCGCTCACCTGCATCCATCCCACTTCCACCGGGATCCACTCACGCTTCGCCCGGCCTAGCACCCCGCAATCAAACCAGCTGCGGAGAAATCTCTTCCATGCGCCCTTTTTCCAGGCGCAGGATCCTCGTACATCGGCTTGCCAATGCCATATTGTGTGTCACGATGACCGACGTTAGCCCATGGGAATCGTGAAGCCGCTCGATAAGATCAAACACTACGCTCGCTGTTCGACTGTCTAAATCCCCCGTAGGCTCATCGGCCAGCAACACCTTTGGACCAGTCACCAGAGCTCTCGCCAGAGAAACGCGCTGCTGCTCGCCGCCGGAAAGCTCTCCCGCCCGATGCTGTGCCCGGTCGCCCAATTCCACCTCGTCCAGCCATTTCCCGGCGGTCTTCAAAGCCGCCCCCTTGGACTCGCCCCGCGCCAGCAGCGGCATCGCCACGTTCTCGACCGCCGTAAACTCCGGCAGCAGATAGTGGAATTGCCACACGTATCCCACCTCGCGATTGCGGAATGACGCGGCCTGCCTGCTCGATAGCGTTCTCAACTGGATTGAGGCGCAGTATACGTCACCCCCCGAAGGGCTATCAAGAGCGCCAAGAATGTGCAAAAGTGTGCTTTTTCCTGCGCCCGACTCGCCAACGATCGCCAGCATCTCGCCTTCGGCGACCTCAAAGCTTAAGCCCTCGAACAACACCAGCCGTCCCCGGCCAGTCGTGTATTCCTTCCTCAGGTCGACAGCTTGTATTAAGGTTGGACGCGCCGGACCGCCGGAAGGATTCATTTGCCCGGCCAGACCCGTGTGAGGATACGGAGTTCCTGCCGGTGCGTGCGGTTCCGGGGAAACAAGCTCCATATCTACCTCTATCATCCTTTGACACAAAATAGGAAGAAACGATGCTTGCGAGTCAACCCCGCGATTTCATTCGGAACCATTTGCGGTTCCATTGCCCGGCTGGGAAGGCTCCTCCGGGTCGAAATCTCTCCGGATCACCGGCATCGTCTTCAGCACGGCCAGCTGCTCCTGCACCCGCTTCCACGCAGCCGGATGCTTTTTGGTTGCAATGGGAGCCGCAGGGTCCGCGTAGTAGTCCAAAAGGTCTTGCTTCAGAGTCACGGGAACCGGCGTTCCCAGGGTCGTAACCTTCTGCAGAAGCTGGGCATAAGTCTGGTCGGTTAGCCGATACCCACCCGGTCGCACTTTGGCGCCTGTGTCCAGATCCCGGTTCTCGAGTTTCATCGTGATCCCCGGCTCCGCCTTTGAATTCTTGGTTAGATATCCCAGCAGCTGTTCGTACCGATCGAGTGAGCGGTTAACGCTCTCCACATACTTCTCTTCGGTCTCGCGGTTCGGTCCACGAATAGCCAGATCAGACAGCACTCCAATCTTCGGAGTAATCACGATCACAAAAGCCAGCAGGCGGGTCTTCAGGCTGAATTTCCCTTTCCGATATTGCTCCCACCCGTTGGTCGTGTCGGCCTCTTTCACCCTCTGCGCGTACAGGTCGAACTCCGGCCCCTCCACATCATCGGGAAAGTCTTTTCTGTGCAGTAAAACCTCGGCGCGCGCAATTGACGGAATAAAGGAGCGCACCGCCCCGCGGTAGCTGTCCACTGCGGCTCTTCGGTCAATATGCACGCTCCTCAGATGCAGCCCGTACGTCTCAAAGAAAGCCACCTCCAGCAGTCGCGGGGAAACCTCCAACCCAACGTGACTCAGATACGCCGATGGCGCCAGCCGCCTTTTGCTGAGCTGGTTGATATCGAAAGCAAATTCGGTGCGGATATGCCCATGCGGGCTCTCATCGTACGTCACTACGGGCCCGTACTTCTCTTCAAGGCTGGGGAATGCCACTGCCGTTGAGGGGTTCACTGCGTCGTGATGGCCGATGCTGTCCCCCACATAGTGCGAAAGCGCTCCCAGCGCAAATGCCAGCTCATAGATGTTCTTGGAATTGCGGATCAGGCTGGCTACAAAATCGCCGCTGCGAACGTAGTGCGTCAGGTCGCTGAAAAGCGGATGGCCGAAGGGATAGTACCCCGAATCCTGGATCGCAGAGCCGCCATATGCATACGCGCGTGCCCGTTCCAGTTCCACTGGTGTGGCACTTGGATAGCGACTGAGCAGCATTGGAACGATGGAGTCTTTCCATGCCAGGTCGACGATCTGCTCGTGCGTCAACACAGCATAACTGAAGGACTCTTTACTGAAGGAGAGAAAGAGAAGAAGAAGCGCTACCGAACTAACTCGACGTGAACTTGCCATGGATGCTGAGATGCCGCGAAAAGCATTTTCAGAGATGACCTGTTGATTGCCACGGATCCTTAAGTTGCCACCACCAGCAGGAATCGGGTCCCCGCGGACAGGTCTTCGTCCGTGGGGTGGTCATTCGTATCGCAGCGCCTCTGCCGGAAGAACTCGCGCCGCTGAACTCGACGGATAAATCGTCGCCAGCAGCGACACTCCGAGCGATACCAGCGTCACTGCCACCCCATCGATAACTCGAGGCGCAAACGGCAGATAATCAATCGAATAAACCTCCGCCGAGAGCTGGATGAACCGGTAGTGGCCACCCACCCATGCCAATAGATAACCCAAAACCAGCCCGAGGGCAGTGCCGATCACGCTGATAAGAAACCCCTGCATCAGGAATATCCGCCGCACCTGCGCCGGCTCCACGCCAAACGACATCATCACGGCGATATCCTTAGTCTTCTCCATCACCATCATCGTGAGCGCAATCAGGATATTCAGCGCCGCCACGCACACAATCAGCCCGATGACTATGAACGTCACCACCTGCTCCAGCTTCAGGGCCCGAAAGAGCTCGCGGTTCTCCTCCATCCAGTTGTTCGTCAGGAAACCTGGACCAGCCGCAGCCTCGATCTCTTTTCCGATGCGGTCTGCGTGATAGAGGTCGTCTACCTTGAACGAAATAATCGACACTACGTCCGGCTCGCTGAACAAAGCCTGCGCATCTTTCAGCCGGATGAAACCAAAGCTCGAGTCGTATTGATAAAAGCCGGAGTGAAAGATTCCCACAATGCGAAATCGCTGCAGCTTGGGCAGCAGCCCATAGGGAGTCAGTTCGCCCTGCGGGCTGGTCGCCATGACCGTCGACCCCACCTTCGCATCGAGCGTGTTCGCCAGGTCCGATCCCACTTCGATCGGAGGCGTCGCCTCACCCGCCACATCCGTCGTGTTCTCGTCCCGCGACAGAGCGGCGGCACTCCCCGCAGTCATCTGCGACAGCAGATCGCTCACCGTGCGCTCTTCGCTGGGAATGATCCCCTTCAGCATCGCCCCGCCCGAGAGCGATCCCCGCGAAAGAAGCACCGGCTCATAAAGCCCCGGAGCCGCCGCCGTCACATGAGGCACGCGCCGCAGCCGGTCAGTCAGCGCACGCCAGTCGCGGATACCGTCATTCTGCACACGCATCAGCTCCACGTGTGCCGTCGAGCTCAGCAGCCTGTCCTGTAGATCCCGCCGCATGCCGTTGGTGATGGCCAGCGCGATAATCAGCGACGCCACGCCCACAGCCACTCCGGCGATCGAGATGACGGTGATCACGCCTACCACCGCCTGGCGGCGCTTCGCCCTCAGATACCGTGCGGCGACAAAAAGTTCAAAACGCATTCCGCCTACTTCACTACCGCCTTCACCGCTACCGCATTCTCAAAGCGGTCGTAGACTCGCACCGTGATCACATGCTCGCTCGCATTCACTGGAGACGCCACTCCCGAACCCGTACCACCAGGCAAGGGCGGATTCAGCGGCGCATCGAAGTCAAACCGTTCCGTCAGCGAATCGGAAATCTTCCCGGCCGGCTCCACATATTGCCAGGGCCCCGCATCCACCGAATACTCCGCGTGTGCAATCGGAGTCGCCGCATCCGTTGCTGTAAGCGAAACGTGGATCTTGCCATTCACCAGCTTCGCCGTCAGGTCCGCCACCGTCGGTGGAGTCGTGTCGATCAGGAACCGATCGCTCATTCGCTCTCCGGTCAGCGCATCGCCCGGGTTATGCGACGGCGCGTCGCTGGCCACCACCTTTAACCGGTAAGGCCCATCGGGCAACAGCGCTCCATCAAAGCTCAAATACCGATCTGTAATCTTGTCCTTCAACAACTGCCAGTTCTGCTCGCCGTCTCCGCGGTAATACACCGCGAAGCTCAAGTCGTCGCCGTTGTCATCGTGCGCCAGCCACCGTAGCGTTACCGCTGTCTTATCCTTCGTTGCCGGTAGCGGCTCGCGGCCGGGTTCCTGCGTAAAACTGATTACATTCACGTTTTGTTGGGCAGGGAAGTTGATCGTCGTTCCCTGCTGCTGCGGAAGCTGCATCCCGGCTGCATTCACACGTGCGCCCGGCACAACTACGATCTCATCCACCATCGGAGCCACATTCACTGGCAGATAATTGATGCCCACCGACGAAATATCCGCGCCCGCACGCAGGTCCGCTTTCCATTGAACAAACCGTGCCGAATCCAGGCCCAGCGGTCCGACATTCGGCGTCACCTTGTTCCAGTCGCTCCACGCCCGCTGCGGATTATCGACATTACCCACCCGTGCAAATAGAGCGAAATTGCGCGCATTCGCGCCCGCCCCGGTATCGACCTCCGCCCTTCCCCATTGCGAAAAAACCCCAGCATCGTAAACATCGCTCACATATGTTCCCGACGCGGCCGCCTCGTGGCTCATCAGATAAAGCTTGCCCGCATTCGCCGTCCCCAGGTAAATCCCGCGCGCTGAATCCGCAAAGCCCGTCACCTGCGAAGCCTCCAGATGCGCCACATCCGCATATTCACCGCTCTCCTGAATGCGATACACGCGCCCGCGGTTGCCCGTTGCTGCCAGCAATCCAGCCGGGGTCCATCTCAACGCATACACAATATCGTCGCGCCCCGCCCACAGCTTGCGCGGCGCGCCATTCGGCGCAATCTCATAGATTTCCGTTCCATCCGGAATAAGCGTATTTCCGTTGAACGCCTGCACCGAGCCCGGCTGCACGATCGTAATCGTCGCTGTCACACCCACGTTTCCGGTTACCGGTAGCGGAGGCAGATTGCTGTGCCCCTTCTCGCCCACCGACGCCGCATACACCGACCCATTCGACCCTACGGCGACCGACGTGATCTCCCGCTTCGGCGCGTCGAAAATCACGTAGCCTTTGCCCGTCTTGTCAATCCGATAAACCAGCCCCGTCCCGTCCGACCCCGCAATCAGATTTCCCGCCGCATCGAACGCCAGAGTGCGGATATGCTGTTCGTCGCTCTTGAAAAACAGTTCCGGCTTGCCGCCCGCAGCGATCCGGTATATCCCCGCGGGACCTCCCGCCGCCACATACAGCCGGCCTTCCGCATCGAAGGCCAGATCCCACACGTATTTCGGCTTCTCCGCCGTCTGCGCCGGATCGAACACGACCGTCGCATTCTCCTCAGTGCGATCCTCCACATTAGGATCGAGCTTGTAGACCTTCCCCGACGGCAGCGTCGCCGCGTAGACCGAACCATCCGGGCCTACGCACACTGCCTGCACCGTCAGGTCTTTGCTCGAAAACAGCTTGGTCGACTTCCCGTCCGGAGTCACGCGCAGCACGGTCGCCGGAGTGCCCGTCGCCAGGTACGCATTCCCATTGCGGTCCGCCGCTACCGACCACACGTACGTCGAGGGCGTGGTGAAGACCAGCTTGCTCTCGGGACCTGCAACCAGGTGCCCGTCGCTGGTGATTGCAACCCCATCCGGCTTGCCCTTCTCCAGCTCGTCAAATTTTGACTGGGACCACTGGCGCGTGCCCTGCGCCTGGGCAATCGTGGTAAGAAGAAAAATCGCGCAAAGACTGAGAAAAGTGAGACCAGAACGGCGCATCATGCTGAAAAAGAGTCTACTAGAAGCAGTCACTAACCATTAGACGCGACCCGCTTGCCCTCTTTGATAACGAAATAGTGGTGATGCCGCGGCTTGAATACCTGATTGAGATGCGATCCCTTTGATTCAGCCGCTATGAAGTCGGCATACTCCGCCGCAGAGACTTCGAAAAAGCGGTAAACATCTCCAGTCTCGCGGAACTCGATCTCCAGCTCACGCCTCTTGCGGTCATACCCAATTGAAACAATGCTCGTCGATTCAACAGCCACCCGCCTCATCGCGCGACCCCCTAAGGCCTGCGTTAAGTTCTGATGACGGGTGGCCGCCCTTAGTTACTCAGCACCGCCCGGTACCGCACCTGGCTCTTTCTCACTCGCTTCAGAGCCTGGTTGGCATCGGCCATCTTGAAGCGTTCCACCTTGGCCTTCACCCCGTGGCGCGCCGCCACGTCCAGCATCTCGGTGATGCGCGATGGGCTGCCGATATTTGAGCCGCACATCGAGCGCATGGCCCCGATCAGCGGAAAGACAGGCAACGCAATTGGCTTCGGGGCCACACCAACAAAGCACAGCGTTCCATGAGGACGCAGCGTATTCACATACCCGGGCCAGTCTTGATCGGCATTGATAGTGGAGATAATCAAATCGAAGCTTCCTGCCAGCCCGTTTACCGCCTTCGACTCGCGCGAATTGACGAAGTGATGCGCACCCAGCTTCAGCGCCTCCTCTTCCTTGTTCGCCGAACTCGAAAACGCCGTGACCTCGGCTCCGAAGACGCGCGCAAACTGCAGCGCCAGGTGACCAAGCCCACCCACGCCGATCACGCCCACACGTGATGCAGGATTGATCCCCAGAGTCCGCATCGGCGAGTAAACCGTGATTCCCGCGCACAGCAGCGGAGCCGTCGTCTCGCTGTCCAGCGCCGCCGGAATCTTCACCGCGAAGCGCCAGTTCACACGCAGCGACTCGGCATACCCGCCGTGCCGGTGAACGCAAGTCGGCTGCGCCTGTGGGCACAGGTTCTCCTCACCCTTGCGGCACCATTCGCAGCGCCCGCAGGAGTCCGCCTGCCAGCCAATGCCGACGCGATCCCCCACCGCGAGGCCCTGAACCGCCGATCCCACCGCTGCAACCGTGCCTACAACCTCGTGGCCCGGAATAAATGGATACTGGCTCATCCCCCAGTCATTGTCGATCAGGCTCGCATCGGAGTGGCAAACACCACAGTGCGTCACGCTCACTTCGACATCGCCCGGCTTGAGCTCGCCCGGATCGTACTTGAACGGGAGCAGTTCCGCCCCGGCCGCATGCACAGCGTAACCCTTGATGAATGTCATGGTGCTTTCGAACCTGTCTCTTCTTTTCCGGAGTCCGTAATCGAATCGCCTGAAAGTCAAATCGGCAGGAGTCTCGGGCGGATTTCTGCCTGCCTCGGCTATTCTACCCGCAGTGTGACAACCTGTTGTCCACTGAGCACCGCATCCAGTGCAACCGACCCCAGCGGGACTGCCGACTCGCCATTCAGCGTCATTCCACGGTTATCACGTACCGGCTCCAGCACATTGGCCATCGAAATAGGAAGCGCCGTTAGCGTGCGGCCGTCGATAGCCGCTTGCGGATCAGGAGACAGCAGCGTCACATAAAGCCGGTCGTTCGCATGCTGGCTGTTCAATTGCGCAATCGTTCCCGAAACATCCAGATTCCCTCCCGCCAGTTGCGGAGGCTGCATCAGCCGGTCCAGTGTTCCGCCATCGCTCACCAGCAACCTGACCGGTCCATCCGGCAATGTCGCGGGCAATGTAACCGGGATGCGCACATTTTTTAACTCTCCGCGCCATGGCCGCAACGTCGCCTCAATCGTAACCTTGTCGCCGGCGTGCACCACCGTCCCGCCCGCCTGTGCGCCCTCGATCTGTATCGTACGGCGCCCGGGCATCGCGTCCACATCGACGTCCACGCTTTCAATCGGCGTCCTCCGCGCGGCATTCGTGTACAGCCGGTTGAAGTGCTCGCCCAGAGCCAGCGCCGCCACCAGGTTTGCCGGGGCAAAGTCCGTCGGCGCAACTAGGTCCTCAAACCTCACCTCGGGATAGCCCGTCAGCTTCACCCGGCCCCTCACCCGGTACGTCGTCTCGACTGCATAACCATTCGTCTGCGCCAGGCTCTGAAACAGCGAAACCATCACCGCCGCCGGAGTAATCTGCTGCTGGTCAATCACCTCGAGATGCAGCGTCCGCGGCTTCTCGCTCGCTCCATCCTGCTGCAGGTGCATCGTCAGAGGAATCACCCGCGCAGGCTTGCCGAATACACCTTGAATCGCCGTCTCGCGATCCTCGGTAAACGACCCAATCGTCTGCGTCGTATTGATGATCTTGAAGGCATTCAGCGGCGATGGAACCGTTGCCACTACCTCAGCCTTCGCCATCGGCATCGATACTGGCCCGAATTGGGTAATCGGATGCCCGCAGGCCAGCAACTGCTTCGGGTCGACGTAAGTCACCGTGCAGGTCGCCGAAATCTCCAGGTCGCCTCGAACCAGCACCGCACTCACTGCCGATCCCGGCAGGACAGACCCTGGCGTTACAGGCGCCATCTCTCCCAGATCGCTGCTGCCCCCGCCAATCGCCGCCACGGGTGTCAGCCCCAGTCCCGGAGCGTGCTCTTTCCAGAACGCCACCGCCTCCGTACTGAATCCGCTGAAGACCAGCGGCGTGTCGATCGGCCGAATGTCCGCCGAGTTCGCGTCCTGACTGCCGGTTGCCGACTGCTGAGCGCTGGCACCCTGGGCTTTCAGCTCCGAATTCTGAGCCCCATCCCTTACCTCCAGCATTTGCCCAATGGGAGTGATCCCCGCAATTGGCTCCTTGCTGAACTCCCCGATCCGGTATGCGAGCGCCCCCAGGAGCTTGCCGTCAATGTAGACAGGGCTGCCGCTCATGCCCGCCACTACGCCCGAATATTCCGGCTTGGTCCCGTGCAGCCGCGCCAGGATCATGTCCTGGTGCGGCCCGAGCGCATTGTGCAGCAGGCCCAGGATCTCCACATCCATGGCTTCCGGTTGCGTACCCTCAAAAACCGTATACGCGGTGCCGCGGAGTCCGCGATGCACTTCGCTAAGAGGGAAGAAGCTGGTCGAAGGAGGCGGGACCGCTTCGGCAGATGCTACATCCAGCACGCTTTGCGCCCCGGCAGGTGTCCAGGACAGACCTAAGGCGGATATCATTGCCAAAAGAAGAAATCGCCTGGGCATGTCCTTTCGACGTTCTTGCACGTCTTTTAGAGTAGTCGCTCACCACGCTTGCCGCAAAGTGTGTCGCAGTTTCACAATTGAGGATGTCATGAAGAGTTTCTCCGCAGCAGCCGTCACGGTGGTTTTGCTCCTTGCTCAGGCTCCCCTCTCCGCTCTCGCGCAGCAAAGCACCACCCCCCAGCAGGGCTCGCAACAGCAGCAGCCCGCCGCGCAGCAGCCATCCGGGCAGGACGATGCTGCTCCCGAAGCCGGAGGCCCTACCGGCGATAACGGCTCCATCGCCCTCCCCAAGAAAAAGGAGAAGGAAGAGCCTGCCCCGGTGGCCCCGGCAGAGCCCACCGTCAAAAACCCTCCTGGCCTGCAGAACTTCTCTCTCCACGTCGACGTCCCTGTCGTAACCGTTGATGTCGGCGTCCTTCTCGAGAAGACCCATCAGTTCGTCCCCAACCTGAAACAGGAAAACTTCCGTATCTTCGAGGATGGCAAGCAGCAGGACATCGCAACCTTCCAGCAGATCAAAGCGCCCATCACGGCCGTACTGCTCGTCGAGTTCGCCTCCACCAGCTATTACTTTGTCTATGACATGCGCAACGCCGCCTACAACTTTGCCGAACAGTTGCGCCCCGACGACTACATCGCCGTGATGACCTACGACATGCACACCAACATCCTGACTGATTTCACTCAGGACAAGCGTGTCGTGATGAACTCGCTCAATCAGCTCACCATTCCTACCTGGCGTGAGACCAATATGTTCGACGCGCTCTACCAGACGCTCGACCGCCTCACCCGCGTGGATGGCCGCAAATACATTATCCTCATCGGTTCCGGCATCGACACCTTCTCCAAGATCAACCTTGATAAGGTCCTCGCTAAGATTAAGGCCACCCCCAACGTGACGATCTTCACGATGAGTACCGGTGGTTTCGTCCGGGCAATGACTGAAGGTCGCGGGGGCATGGGCGCTCAAATCCGGGACATGAGCTATCTCCAGGCCGATAACGAGATGAATACTTTCGCCCGTATGACCGGAGGAATGCACTTCGAACCTCGTTTCCAGGGTGAATTGCCGGAGGACTTCGCCGCCATCAATGAATCAATTCGCAACCAGTACGTCCTCTCCTACACCCCAACCAACACCAAGCAGGACGGAACCTACCGCAAGCTCCGCGTCGAGCTGGTCGACGCCGAAGGCCATCCGCTTCGCATGCAGGACGAAAAGCACAAGCCTTTGAAGTACGACATCATCGCCCGCGATGGCTACAAGGCCAAACAGCAGGTCGAGTAGACGCGCTTCGACTTGCAGCCCGGGCCCGGATTTTCGGGCCTGAGGCCAATCTCCCGCAATCTACGTCAGCCCCGCTGCCCCGCTGCTCTCCCGGAGCCGCCTCCTCCACCGGAAGATCACCACTAGCCTCACTGCCAGCGCCAGGCCGCCACCGATCACCGTGCACACCGCCCGCCGATGCGCGATCTCGACTTCCGGCAGTTTGTCCAGCGCGAGCAGGAAGACGATATACCCCGTCACGCACACCGCGAACAGCGCGTAGTTCACGTTCTGTACCCCATAAGACAACCACGTGAACAGCACCGTAAACACCACCAGCGTGAGCGGTGACGGTGTGAAATGCGCGATGAAAATGCTGATCAGCCACGCCCCCGCCACCGTACCCAGTGTGCGTGCGATGGCGCGGCTAACCGTATCTGCGAGCCCCGGCTTAAGCACCAGCAGCGCTGTCATCGGAATCCAGTATCCGCTGGCAAAATGCATCTGCCGGTAGATCAGCGTGCTCACCGCAAGCGTGATCGCCAGCCTCAGCGAATAGGGCGCCGCCGTAAGTTCCAGCCGGCCGTCCTTCCACGCCGCCGCCGCCTCGCGAACAGCCTCCCGAAGCGCAAGTTGTTCCGCCTGGACATATCTCGTCAACGCCCACAGATGCTCACGCAATTGCCCGAACAGCCGTAAAATCAGGCTCGAACTCAACACCTGGAGCGCGCCACCGGCGAGCACCAGCAGGGAGCGCTCCGCGGCCGGTTTGGCCGAAGCAGGAAACGCCGATCCTACAATCAGCATCACCACGCACTGCTGTCCCACCCACGCATAGCCTCCTTCGCGAATCGTGAGCATGCCGTAGCCAAATCCCCACAGGGCCGCCATTCCCACGAGCACAAAATTCTCGTGGCCGGCCATCATGCCAACGAAAATCGAGATCGCGGTGCCGAGTGTCGCAAAGATCATCGGCAATTGCTGTGAGTTGTCGATATTCTGCTTGGCGCCGAAGCCGATGTTCACCGCGCCGCCGGCGACAATCATGCCTGCCGCCGGATGACCCACCGCCAGTCCGACGCATAAACAGAGCGCGACCGGCAGCACAAAAACCCAGTCTTCCCGTAAAGACCGGTTCTCCCACTGGAAAATGTAGCTATCGCTCAGGAAGGCCAGGAGCCGCGTCTGCATCAGGCTCGATTGAATCGGGAACGTCCTGCTCTCCGTCGAATTAGGGATCATAGCCTCTCTAAGCATCTGTCTCGGAATCGGGAAAGGCAACCCGAAAAGGCAATTCCCGTGTCTCACACGAGCCTGCTCGCCTGTAGCGAACTTGTAATCGCGGCCGCGCTCCGCCAGCCCTCAACAAAATAGCCGGGCACAAAAATCACCCGGCTCTTGACACTTGTCGCGCCTGCGCGCAACTACTGCTGCGGCTTCGACGAGTCGTTGACCTTCTGATCCGTTTCTTTGGTCTTGTCCTTCGCCTTCACAGACGCCTGGTGCGCATCGTCGTGGGCTTTTGTTGACTGCTCCTTGCTGGGATCGAAGACCTTCTGCGTACCTTCCTTGGTCTTGTCAAATCCCTTTTCCGTTCCCTCCTTGGATTTGTCGTAGGCCGTGGTCGTGCCTTCCTTGGTCTTGTCGTACGCTGTCGTCGTGCCCTTCTTCGTGCCGTGATAAGCCTTCTTGGTGCCGGAACTCACCGCATGCCCCGTATCCTTGCCTGCATCCTTCGTGTCCGTCCCGGCGGCCTTTACATCCTGCTTTGGGCTCGTATCCTGAGCTGAAACAATCGCACCGGCTCCGAACGTCAAAGTGGAAGCCAGCAGTAGGGAAAGTAATCGTGAGTTTTTCATACGCTGACGATCAGATTACTCTTTGGAGACACGGGTTGTGTGGGCAAACCCGGTAGAATAGCCTCAAGACGATGGGAACGAGCATGAACGCCGCCAGCGCTGTCTTCTCCGCAATCCCGGCGCGTACGTATTCCGAGTCTAAGGCGCTGAACCGCTATGCCTGGATCGTTCTCGCCTATAACGTTCTGGTCATACTATGGGGAGCCGCTGTTCGCGCCACCGGCTCCGGCGCTGGCTGCGGAGATCGCTGGCCTCTCTGTAACGGCACCGTTATCCAGCATTATCCGACGGCCGCCACTCTGATCGAATTCGCGCACCGCGCTTCAAGCGGAGTTGCTCTCGTCGCTGTCATCGGCCTGCTCGTCTGGACCTTTCGCGCCACGCCCCGCCGCCATCTTGCCCGCGCTGCCGCCATCGCCGCGCTGGTCCTCACCCTCAACGAGGCTCTCCTCGGAGCCCTTCTTGTCCTGCTCGGCAAAGTAGCCCAAGATCAGTCCGGATCGCGCGCCGTCTACCTCGCGCTCCATCTCACCAACACGCTGCTCCTCCTCGCCGCTCTCGCTCTCACCGCGCACTTCCTCTCGCGCAAGCTTGGCTTTATGCGCGGCAGCGTCGAGCTCCAGGCCCCCGCCGTCGCCCTCATCGGACTCGCCGCCGTCCTCATCGTTGGAGTCAGCGGCTCACTCGCCGCCCTCGGCGACACCCTTTTCCCCGCCGCCAGCCTGCGCGCTGCGTTCCTGCAGGACTTCTCTTCGAATTCCTCCTGGCTCGTTCGCCTGCGCTGGATTCACCCCGCCGTCAGCCTCATCGCCGGAGCCTTCCTGCTCTGGCTCGTCTACCACGGTGCTCGAACCGTCATGCATCGCCGCCTGTCCATTACCGTCGCTGGACTGCTGCTTTTCCAATATGTTCTTGGCCTAGCCGACGTCGCCCTTCTCGCGCCCACCTCAATGCAGATGGCCCACCTCCTCGGAGCCGACCTGCTCTGGATCGCCCTTGTCGTGCTTGCCGCGCGTCTCTTCCTGCCCGCCATCGGCTGCACCGGCGGAATCTGCTCGCGCACCTAGTTCATATCAACCAATTACTTGCCCGTTCTTGCTTCGCTCAAGTACAGTGCTCGACATCGCCGGGGCTGCCACCTTTCAAAAATCGATTTATCTTGAATGAACAGCCGAATCCCAATCCCCGAATCCCAATCCAAGGACAAGAAGCGCGTGAACCCATCATCTGAGCTGCTGGCGCAAGACATCTCCCTCCGCTCTTTTGAACTGAATGAAAAATATGGGCGTCTCGGAGCCTTCCTCGACCGCAACAAACTCGAGGCGATCCTGCTCAGCCGCCACGAAAACATCGCGTGGATCACTGCCGGCCAGGTCGAAGCCCGCGTCGCCCTCGGCGTTGAAACCGCGGTCACCTCGCTGCTTATCACCCGTAGCGGGCTCCACTACTACCTCGCTCCGGCCAATGAAGCCCCGCGCCTCGCCGATGAAGAGTTCGCCGGGCTCGGCTATGAGCCCGTCATTTATCCGTGGCACGCGAGCTCCGTCCCGCTCCTTCGCGAACTCGCCGGAGACGCCGCCCTCGGATCCGACACGCCCACCCCCGGAGCTACGCACGTCAATCTCACCGCACTTCGCGCGCCCCTGCTGGAACCGGAGATAGACCGCCTCACTACCCTCTCCCGCGAGGCTGCCGACGTGACTGCCTCGGTCCTTGAATCCCTTCAGCCCGGTATAACCGAAGATGAGATGGCCGCCCGCACCGCCGCGGCATTGCTCGAACTCGGCATCACGCCGACCGTCCTGCTCATGGCCGTCGACGACCGAATCCGCAAGTACAAGCACGCTGTCCCGCGCTCCGGCACCCTCGAGCGCTACGGCATGATCAACCTCTGCGCGCGCAAATGGGGACTCGTCGTCTCCATCACCCGCTTCGTTCACTTCGGACCCGTCCCCGCAGAACTCGCTGCATCCTTCACCGCCGCCGCCCGCATTCAGTCCCAGCTCCTGCACGCCACCCGCCCCGGCGCAACCTCTGCCCAACTTTGCAAGGTTGCAGGCGAAGCCTACAAGTCTGTAGGCGCGTCCGAAGAAATCGAGCGCCATCATCAGGGAGGCCCCTGCGGATACGGCGAGCGTGACTGGCTGATAACGCCCCACGGCCAAGAAACCGTCACCCTCCCCCAGGCCTTCGCCTATAACCCCAGCCTCCGCGGAGCCAAGGTCGAGGACACAGCCCTGGTCACAGAAGACGCCGTCGAAATCCTCACCGACACGCCCACGCTGCCCGTCATTGAAACCGTCATCGACGGAGAGGGCTACAGGTCCGCAGGAGTTCTCCAGCGCTAGAAAAACCGCCCCACAAATTTCGAGGAACCCGATGCTCAACCGCCGAACGTTTCTCAAAACCGGCGCAGCCGCGCTTCCACTGGCCGCCACTCTCGATCCCGCTTTCGCCCTCACACCAGGACCAACCACCACTGCATCTACGCCGGCGTTGACCCCTTTGCCGCCGCGCCTCGCCGCCGAAAATCCCGCTGCTCTCTCGTGGCAACAGAAGGTCCGCCGCGTCGGCCAGAGCAACATGACCGAGCACGATCCCGCCGTCATGAATATCGAGGAGTGGGCCGACTACTGGCACTCCGCTGGCACCGACGTTGTCTTCGTCAGCGTCACCGGCATCCTCGCCTTTTATCCCTCAAAGGTGAAGTTCCACCGCCACGGAAAATTCCTCAACAACCGCGACTTCTTCGGTGAGTGCCTTGCCGCGTCGAAAAAACGCGGCATGCGCGTCGTCGCTCGGATGAGCCCCGACCTCAACTGGCCAGACGCTCTTGAAGCCCACCCGGAGTGGGCCATGCGCAACAAGGACGGCTCCGTCCAGTACAACACCGAAGAGCCCCTCCTCTTCAAGACCTGCATGTTCTCGTCCTACATGGACGACTACATCCCCGCCGTCATGCGCGAAGTCAACTCGCTCTACGACGTCGACTGCTTCTACACCAACGGATGGCCGCCCATCGGCATGCTGCCAGAGTGCTACTGCTCCATCTGCAGCAAACTTCCGCCTCGCGACACACCCGCCTACTGGCGTGCCTTCAACGACCGCCTCTTCGAGCTCTGGAACAAGTACGACGCTATCGCCAAAGAAAAAAAGCCCGACAGCTTCTACTTCGCCAACCTCGGCGGAAACGTCCACGCCAGCCCCAACCTCGACCGCCTCGGCAAAACCGCGGTCTGGTTTCAGGGAGACAACCAGGGCCGCACCAACGACGATCCCGCCGTCTGGGGAGCCACCCTCCAGGCCCGCGTCTGCAACGCCGTACTCGACGGCAAATTCGCCGCCAACATCACCGCCGCCTACTCCACCGGAGTCGTCCGCTGGCGCAATGCCTCCAAGAATCCCGCCGAAGCGCAGATGTGGATGAACGAAACCCTGGCCGGCGGCTTGGCCCTCTACTACCACTTCATCGGATCTGAAGACGGCTTAGGCGAAGACCGCCGCTGGCAGAAGGTCGGGTCAGATTACTTCCAGTGGTCTGCGAAACACGATGCCCATCTCCTCGCCCGCCGCTCTATCGCTGACATCGGCGTCGTCATGGGACAGAGCACGCAGCTCCTCTACAAAGGCCCCGCTACCGCCCAATGCCGCACGTACATGCGGGAAACCACACACGGCATGTACGAGACGCTGCTCCGCGGCCGCTACACCTTCGACTACGTGCACGAAGACCGTCTCGACCCCGAACACCTCAGCAAGTACCGCGTTCTGCTTTTGCCCAACATCGCCATGCTTAGCGACCGCCGGTGCCAGCAGATCCGCGACTATGTCCAGTCCGGCGGCTCCATCATGGCGAGCTTCGAAACCAGCCTCTACGACGAAAACCTGAAGCTCCGCTCCGACTTCGGCCTCGCCGATCTGCTCGGCGTCACCAAAGCCGGAGACGTCATCGGCACCAACGGCAACGCATATTACGCGCGCATTGAGCACCCGAATGCGACCCCCCATCATCCGATTCTCGACGGCTTCTCCAACACAAGCTGGCTGCCTGGCTCACAGAACCGTATCCCGCTCAAGCCCGTGGCCGACCCCATCCTCACCGTCGTCCCAGGCTTCGTGCAGTATCCACCCGAACTCGCCTACCCGCCCGTCTCCCACACTGACGAGCCTGCAGTTGTCCTGCGCGAAACCGGCTCCAGCCGAATCGCTTATTTCCCCGGAGACATCGAGCGCACCTACTGGCTCACTGGCCACGGCGACCTGCTCCGCCTCATGCACAACACCCTCCGCTGGCTCACCCGCGATGAGCGCATCGTTCACGTCGAAGGCGACGGCTTCGTCGAGATGTTTGCCTGGGAAACCACTCCCGGCTACGCGATCCACCTGCTTAACTACACCAATCCCAACGCCCATCACAGCTGGATGCAGTCCACATTCTTGCTTGGCCCGCAAACCGTCAGAATGAAGCTGCCCTCAGGCGTAAAGGTAAAATCTATCGAGCTGTTGCGCACCGAACAGTCCGTGCCCTTCCACGCGCAGGCCGAAATCCTCCGCTTCACCATTCCCCGCGTTGAAGACTACGAAGTCGCCGCCATCACGGTTGGCTAACGTCTGCCTGGACCTCCCACGGGCTTTCGTTCAAAATCTGCTGAAACGTTGTGCCGCCTGCTCTCACTATTTCCCAAAAGAGAGAAAGCCCCAATGGAGGCAGCCATGGAGCAGCAGATTCTCAGAAAAATCTCGCACCGGCTTCGCAACAGCCACACATTCAGCGTGCAACGCGTGGCTGTCAATGAAGTCCAGGACGAATCCAGTACTGCCCGCTTTTCCTCTCACATGAACGCGGTTCTGAAAGGATTCGCTACGGAGACGCGCGGCGAGGCCGCCCGCTCTCACGAGTCCTCACACTCCCGCGAGGGGCTAATCGCCTACGGTGGCATCGGAACAAAGAGCCAGTTTGAAAGGCATGCTCTCGAGCGCTTCACTTCAGATGCAGCCCGTCAAAGGCTGAATTTCGATTACACCGTGCACAGCGGCTGCAGAGCCTATGCACGTCCTTATGACCGCGAATATCAGGTAGGCACAGCCGAGGCATTTGGAGCCACCGCCGACGGAAACGTGATGACACTCGCGCCATACGATGGCCAGTCCGCCGCGGGGATCGGCTTTTATCTCACCACCGATGAACCTGTGCTGGCCTCCATCACCCCGCAAGGCACTTATCAGTGGAGCTGGTTCAATCTTCAAAACGTGTTGCCCAATGTATGGACCACGGGCGGCACCGGAATCACTATCTACGCCAACTCCGACACCGAACCAACACTCTCCCGCCAGCAGGTGTTATGGAGCGCGAGCGGCCTCACGCCGTGGTCTGGACACACAGACAATGGAAACATCGCAGATGCCGCGTCGCCCGCGTTTGGATTCGGCTCAGTGCCTCTTGGCCCTGCACTCCTGAACATGGCTCCTGGGTCGCGATACCTTGTCTGGATATGGTGTTGGCAACTGGCACACTTCGAAGAGAGCGACGGATTCCTGGCAGTGCTCAGTTTCACCATGCCGTCGGTCACCGTTTGCGTTGGCCCGCAAATTTCAATTCACTGAACGAATCGCCGCCAGCACAAACGACGCGCCCGGCATTGTTCTGAGAAAGACAATCGCATGGCGCAGTTCGCGTCCTTCTATCACTTCTGGTGCTCCGTTGCTCATGGATCATCTGTAGCAACAGCGACCACAGTCTTTCCATATCCACGTGCACCCGGCACCTTCCCAGCAAATGCCAACGCCGCATCCTTCAAGGGAACAACCGCCTTCACGAACGTCTTCAACTTGCCCCCATCAATCAGCTTCTCAATTTCCACCAGCTGCTCCTGGTCCGGCCTCACGATGAAATACGCATCTCTCACCTTGGGATTCGTCGTTACCTCACCGTCCGCCGCAATCGAGATCATCTTCCCGCTGGCCTTGAGCAGCTTCCACGAGCGCTCCCGCGTCTCGCCGCCCACCGTATCGAAAACAATATCGATGTCGCGAACCGTGTCCTCAAACCGCGCTGCCCGATAGTCAATCACCTCATCCGCGCCCAACTCCTTCACCAGCGAGATAGTCCTTCCTGACGCCGTTGCGATCACATGCGCTCCATGCAGCTTCGCAATCTGTACGGCAAAGACGCCGACAGCTCCCGCGCCGCCATGCACCAGCACGCGGTCACCTTCCTTCAGCTTCGTTTGCTCGAAATACCCCTGCCACGCCGTCAGCGCCCCGATTGGAACACTCGCCGCCTCTACATGCGTGAGGCTCTTGGGCTTTGCCGCGATGTTGGCCGGCACCGCCGCACAGAATTCCGCCATCGCGCCTTCGTCGAACCAGCCGTTGAAGCCGTAAATCTCCTGCCCGATCGTGAAGCCGGTCACGCCTTCACCCACCTCCGCAATCACTCCCGAAAACTCGTGCCCTGGAATTGCCCGCACCCGCGGCTCGCCGCCTTTCTGGTTCGTCGTGGGATACCACGTCAACTCCGTCGTCGTCACTCCCGCTGCATGCACCTCGACAAGCACCTCGCCGTTGCGTGGCTTCGGCTTCCGCACATCTGCGGCAATCAGCGTTAGCCCACCACCGGACTCCACAACCTGCATCGCTTTCATCGATCAGGCCTCCTCGCTCCTGAGATTAGGCTCGCGCTGTAAAAGGCTCAAGAAATCCCCAATGTAAACGGTTTGATACCATGACTCTCGCGTCCTCTCGGAGTTCTCACGATGCGCCTTCCCGCACTCTTTCTTGGCGCTTCTCTTGCGATCGCGCCCACGCTTTCCGCGCTCGCCCAGGCCACCGCTTACTCCGACCAGCCACCCATCGTCCTCGGAGCAGCTTGGTATCCCGAGCAGTGGCCCGAGTCGCAATGGGAGCCCGACCTCGCCCTCATGGAAGCTGCGCACATCCACTTCGTCCGCGTCGGCGAATTTGCCTGGAGCGCCATGGAACCTTCTGAAGGCCACTATGAATTCGGCTGGCTCGAGCGCGCCATCGCCCTCGCCGCCAAACACCACATCTGTGTCGTCCTTGGAACCCCAACCGCCGCCCCGCCCGCATGGCTCACAACCAGGTATCCCGAAACTCTCCGCGTCGATGAAAATGGCCGCCCCGACGAACACGGAAACCGCCAGCACTTTTCTTTTGCTAATCAGCGCTACAGAAAATTCGCCCACGACATCGCCGAGCAAATGGCAATCCACTTCGGGCATAACCCCAACGTCGTCGGCTGGCAGCTCGACAACGAATACGCCAACGCCTCTTTCGATCCCGAGGCAAAAGCGCAATTCCGCTCATGGCTGCAGAAGAAGTACGGGACCATCGCCAACCTCAACCAGCACTGGGCTACGGCTTACTGGAGTCAGAGCTACGACAACTTCGACGAGATCCCCGTCCGCGGCCATGAAGAAAATCCCGCCCTACTCCTCGAATGGAAGCGCTTCGTCAGCGACACCTGGAAGAGCTACTCCGTTAACCAGATCGACGCGATCCGTCCCCACGCCGACAAACGCCAGTTCATCACCACCAACACCATGGGTTGGTTCGACGGCTTTGACGCATACGTCGTTCACTCCGTCCTCGACATGGCCTCATGGGACGACTACATCTCCACCGACCACTACGACGCCGCGGACAACGGCGCGCGCCACGACCTCACCCGCGGCTTCAAACAGAAGAATTTCTGGGTCATGGAAACCGAGCCCGCCTTCGTCAACTGGCGTCCCACCAACACGCCGCTTGAAAAAGGCCAGGTGCGCGACATGGCCTGGCAGGCCATCGGCCACGGATCAGACGCCGTCGAATACTGGCAGTGGCGTTCCGCTCCCAACGGACAGGAGGAGTACCACGGAGTCCTCGCCGGTATCGACGGCAAGCCCGTCCCCGTCTACGACGAAGTGAAGCAGGTCGGTGCCGAATTCGAAAAAGCCGGAGCCGCTCTCTCTGGAACCTCGCCTCACTCCTCAGTCGCCATCATCCAGTCTTATGACAGCCGCTGGGCCATCGACTTCCAGCGTCACAGCGCGAATTTCGATCCGGTCAAGGAACTCGTCGACTTCTACCGCCCGCTCCGCAATCAGACTCAGGCCGTCGACATCCTTTCGCCTGACGCACCCCTCGGTGGATACAAGCTCGTTGTCGCGCCCGCGCTCAACGTCCTGCCACAGTCCATGGGCGACCGCCTCATCGCCTACGTCAAAGCCGGAGGTCACCTCGTTCTCGGCCCGCGCTCGGGCATGAAGGACGAATACAACGCCCTCAATCCCCAGCGCCAGCCGGGCCCGCTCGTCGATCTCCTCGGTGCAAACGTCTCGCAGTTCTACGCTCTCGATAAAAATGTCCCTGTTAGTGGAGACCTCGGTAGCGGCACCGCTAACATCTGGGCAGAAACTATCGCGCCCAGTTCGTCCGACACTCAGGTGCTCCTGAAATACGGCCCCAGCAATGGATGGCTCGACAATCAGCCCGCTGCCGTCACCCGTACCGTAGGGGAGGGAAGCATCACCTACATCGGAGCCTGGCTCGACCAGCCTCTGCTCGACTCGCTCACCGCGTCCTTCGTGAAGGATGGGGGCGTCCAGCCCATCCTTCCCGGCGTCCCCGATGGAGTCGAAGTCTGCCAACGGACAGGCTCGGGCAAATCCATCATCATCCTCATTAATCACACGACAACCAGCCAGCACATCGCCCTGTCCGCCGCCATGACCGACCTGTTGAACTCCGGATCCGTCAGCTCCGTCGACCTGCCGAAGTACGGCGTTGCTGTGCTACAGAAGTAAAAGGAACGGAAATCTGGATGCTCCACCTTCGCGAGCTAAGGTGGGGTCCAGGCCACCTCAATGCCCAGCCGGAGCCTTCCCGCCTACTTTGAAATGTCGTATCAACAGCACCAGCGGTGTCACCGCCAGCGTGACCCATCCCACCAGCCGGAAGCAGTCCATGAATCCCAGCAGCTTTGTCTGGTCGCCGAGCTGGTTGTAATAGTGCAGATACGCAGCCTTGAGCGCGTCCGCGTGCGAGTACCCGTGTTCCACCAGATAGTTCGTCGTCCGCTCCACCGCCGACTGCAGATTCAGCGATGACGCCGGCAGATCCGCACCCGTCACCGACTGGTGAAAGTCCTGCCTTCTCTCGCTCATCGCCGTTACAAACGCAATCCCGAAGCTTCCGCCCCAGTTGCGAAACAGATTTGTCAGGCTCGACGCGCGGTTGTTCTGGTCCGGCCTGAGCTGCGAGTACGCCACCACGCTCAACGGGACAAAAAAGAACGCATACCCCAATCCCTGAAATGCTCGCGCCCAAGCGTAGTGAGCGTAATTAGTCTGCAGCGTGAAGCCGCTGTAATAGAACATCGAAGCTGCCACCGTCGACAGCGCAATCGCCAGCAGCACCCGCGGATGCACGATCCCACGCTGCACCAGTTGCGCCCCCACCGGCGCAAGCACCGTGATCACAAGCGCGCCCGGCCCCAGCACCAGCCCTGCGTCAATCGCCCGATACCCATAAAGCGACTGCAATATCTGCGGAATCATCGTCGTCGTCGCGAACAGCCCGAACCCAAAGGTGAAGTAGAACACCGACGCAATCGCGAAATTCCGGTTGCCCAGCATCTTCAAATCAATAATCGGATCGTCGTGCCGCAGTTCCCACCAGATAGCCACCGACCAGCACGCCAGCGCCACCGCAAACATCCAGGTGATAAAGGAGCTCCCGAACCAGTCGTCGATCTGCCCGCGATCCAGGAAAATCTCCAGCGCCGCCGACCCCAACCCGATCAGGGCAATGCCCGTCCCGTCGATCTTCAGCTTCCCATTCGGCCGCGCCTTCTCGCGCTCTTTGGCAAACTCCGACGGATCATGCACGAACCTGCTGGTCAGAAACAGCGAAAAAATCCCGATCGGAATATTGATCAGGAAAACCCACCGCCACGTGTAGTTATCTGTGATCCATCCGCCCAGCACCGGCCCAATCGCCGGAGCCGTCACAATCGCAATCGTGTACAGCGCAAACGCCGACGCGCGCTTCTCCGCCGGGAATGTGTCCACCAGGATTGCCTGCTCCACCGGAGCCAGCCCGCCCCCGCCGATGCCCTGCAGCACGCGCGCCAGCAGCATGATGTTCAACGTCGGCGCAACTCCGCACATGAACGACGTCACCGTGAACAGCGCCACGCAGGCCATGTAGTAGTTCTTCCTGCCAAAGACGCGGCTCAGCCAGGCGCTCATCGGCAGTACCACCGCGTTTGCGACAAGATACGTCGTCAGGATCCACGTCACCTCATCGAAGCTTCTCCCCAGACCGCCCGCAATGTAGGGCAGCGACACGTTCGCAATCGACGTGTCCAGCAACTCCATGAAAGTGGCCAGCGTCACCGTGAGCGCCACCACCCACGGATTCACCTCGCGTCGAAGCTGTAGCGCCTTCGTCTGTGGTGCCTCAACAACGGCAGTTGCAGCCACTCACTCGCCTCCGGGTTACTTGCCTACCGGGCCAATGAAGAGACCAAACGGTCTCTTTTTGATGTGCGGCCGGCTGCCAGGTTGCGAAGAAAAGCAATAAAAAGCGAGGACACTCCCCCGAACCCTATGAAATCTCTCGCCGCTGCGCGTCTTCCCGAAGTATGCTGGCCACTCAGGAAGTCCCGGCCTCAATCTCGAAACCGATGAACGGGAGATTCACCGTGTATCGACTCACCCTGCGCGCCGCCCTGCTCGCCGTTGCCATTCCTGTATTCCTCTGCGCCCAAAGCCATGCACAGACCGCCGCCGACATCGTGAGCTATTTCTCTGGCAAGCAGGTCCTCGTAAAAATCGATATGCCCGGCACGCAGAAGGGAATTGACCTGCGCTTCAACAAGCCTTCGCCCATGGACTGGAAGGAGTACTCCTCGCGGCTGAAGCAATGCGGCGCCGCCATCCGCAAGGGAGATATCGCCCGGGTCACCACCGTCGTCGTGAAGAAGGACATGATCGAGTTCCAGCTCGACGGCGGGGGCTTCGGCACCTTCGGCGATGACACCAACACCACCGTGGTCGCGAAGGTGGTCCCCAAGAGCGACTACGAAAAGAGCCTCGAGCAGCAGATCGCAAGCACTGACGACCCTGACAAAAAACGCCAACTCCAGCGCGACCTTGACCGCGAGCGCGCCCGCCGCGAGCGCCAGGACGCCATCAACCAGAGCGCAGCCCAAGTCGCCAGTCAGATCAAGGCCCAGCAGGTCATGGACAAGCGTATGCAGGGTGGCTCGCGCTTCAACCTACGCTGGCAGGGATCGATTCCCGTCGAGCAGCTCACACCTGACGCCGTCATGGCCCGCCTCAGCGAGTACATTGACTTCAGCGGCCTCCAGACCGGCGGAGCACCTCAGCCTGCTGCCCCTCCGATGGGCCCGGCCATCTCACCGCAGCCTCCCAACCAGCCGCCACCGGCCTCGCCGACCGCCCAGCTTCAGCGCGGCATGAGCTTGAACGATGTCGCGAACCTGCTTGGACAAGGCAAACTGCTGTCCGATTCAACTGGAGATAACGGCCTCAAAACCCAGGTCTACGAATACGTCTCCGGAGACCGCCGCGCCGAAGTCACATTCGTGGAAGGAACGGTAGTGAAGTTCTCGATTACGTCGCAATAAGCGGGCGAGCGAGTTGAACTCGCGCCCGCAAGGCACAACAGCCTTTTATGAATGGGGATGAACGTATGAAGGAAGATGGAGCCGGGAGTGAGATAAATATTTGGGCAGCGTGTGATGCGCCGCTGCCCATTTGGCACCTGAATGTGAAATGGTTTTTTTAAATCCAGGCCTGATAACAGATTCACACCAAACTGCTGGTTAGTCGTTGCTCGAGCGCAACTATCTGATTGCCCTGGCGCAACCTAGGTGCGCAAGAGAAAGTCGGCATAGAACCGGCTAATCCCCGAATCTTGCTGCGGATCGCTCCCGTGCCTTGGCTGCTTCTTCTTCGCGATTCTTCGGCGGAGCCGTCGTCTCGAGCGACGACAGCAGCCGCATCGAGGCGCCCGCCACTTCGTCGAGCGCAGCGTAGAACGCCGCCTCGTTCGCCTTGGACGGCTTGTTGAACCCGCTGATCTTTCTCACAAACTGCAGCGACGCCGCCCGAACCTCTTCCTCCGTCACCGGCGGATCGAAATTAAAAAGATTCTTGATGTTCCGGCACATTCTTATTACCCCACGGCATGACTATAGCGGTCTCAGCAGATTCTCTTCTACCGTCGTCTGCAGTTTTGGGACTGCGAAACCGCGGAGTATTTACTCCGACGTCATTCCGATCGTCCCCAGCCACGGCTCCACCAACTCAGGCCACGCCGTCACGGGTAGGTTCGTGCGCCGCAGCCCGAACCCATGTCCGCCCTGCGCAAACAGGTGCATCTCCACCGGGACCCCGGCCTTCAACAGCGCAATGTAGTAAGCCAGCGAGTCATACACGCTGTCCACGTGGTCGTCCTCGTTTTGTAGCAAAAACGTTGGCGGCGTCTGCCGGGTCACAGGAACCTCGGGATTTAGCCACAAATCTTTATCCGCGTTTGCTGGATGAGGGACCACAAACTTTTTCGTGCCTTGCTTCGCATCCCATTCCGCCGCCGACAGCGACAGATGCCCCGGATAGATAGCAACCGCAAAATCCGGGCGGCAGCTCTCCTTGTCGGCGTCGTCGACAGCCGGGTACAAACGCCGGTCAAAGTGGGTGCTTATCGCTGCCACCAGATGCCCGCCTGCTGAAAACCCCAGCACTCCAATCTTGTGCGGATCGATATGCCACTCCGCGGCGTGAAAGCGCACCAGGCCCATCGTCCTTTGCGCATCTTCCAGCGCCATCGGCGATTCGGGATACGGCCCCGATTTTGGACACGGCCCCACATGCGTCACTCGGTACTTCAGCAGCACGCACGTGATCCCTCTGGGCGTCAGCCAGTCACAGACCTCCGTGCCTTCAAGGTCCATGGCCAGCCCCTGATAGCCCCCGCCAGGGAGGACGACGACCGCGGCGCCCGTATTCTTTCCCTCTGGCGAATAGACCGTCAACGTGGGCTGCGTGACATTGCTCACGCCCACCACCGGCTTCCCGGCAATCAGGAACTTCGGATCGATCTCGACGCTCTCCGGACCCGCGACCGGCTGGGGATCAGGCGCGGCCCCCGGCCATATCGGTATTTGCGTATGTCCCGGCGATGGCTGCCACACTGGCTTTTGCGCGCTCAGGCTGCCGGACGCAAATGGAACAAGCAGAGCAATGAGGGAAAGCTTAAAGGTCGAGCGCTTCATCACGGCCCCCACAGCTTATAACCTGCGTGAGAAGCACGTTTTCCTCTTGCTACAGCAGGAATCGATTCAGTCAACGGACATCAACCAGGTCAAGGGCGCTCGGTTTCCCCTCTACTGCTTTAACGGCTCGTAATTTGGAACCTTGGGGGTCAGCTTACGGAGGAGAAACTCCTGAAGGAGATTCTGCGCGGCGTCACCGGCGATGCCTAGGAGCGCGTTCTCGAAGGTCAACGCCACCCCGTTTCGATCGCTTGCCGGATAGTAGAGATTCGAGATTCCGCCCGCCGCAAGGCTGCCAACAATACCCGAATAGTTTACTTGCCAGTGTCCATTGTCACCCTTGCACATCACTGACATTTCGAAGGCATAGAGAACTCGCGATCGAATCGTACCCGTCCCTTTGTAGAAATAGCGTGGATCCTGTTTCCAAAGCGATGGCAATATGGCGCCGCCCAGCATCGTACTGATAAATCCGTCGGCATAATTGGCTGCGTAACGCTTGGCGTAGCCTTGCGCACCTTGTCCGTACCCACTGAAGGTATCGTTGCCCTGCTGAACTCCGGCCCAGACTCCGGTCAACAAAAAAGTGACTGGATCCACTGAACTCCTTAAGGCCAGAGTGAATTTCCGCCTCGTGCTGAGCGGGGGTGCATTGGGCACATAGGTCACATAAAAGTTCGGAATCACGCCCAGCACCCGCTGTTTCTCCTCCTGCCTGAATTGCTCGGTGGCGATTTCCTGCTGCGTTGCCGTTACCCGCACCTCGCTCGTTGTGGTACCGACCAGTAACACGATCGGCTGCGTCTCATAGCTCTCGCCGGCGTGCAGGAGACCTGAAACCACCTGGGTCGCAAATCCATTCGAGGAGACGGTGAGTTTGAATGGTCCGGGAGGCACTTCAGCGAAATTGAAGTGGCCGTCGCTACCGGATGTCGTCGACCTCGCGGGCTGCGCGGAGTCAGTCTGAGCAAGTTCGATGCGGACGCCTTCGTAGACAGTTCCCGCCGGATCAGCCACCATGCCGTGAATGCTGCCCGGCGAGGACTGTTCGGGTGCAGCCTGGGATTGGGGCGCATCGGGTAAAGCGGCGCTCGCTAGCAGAGTCGGCGAGGGCAGGGTCGGCGGGGCGACGTTCGGCGAGAGGAGCGAGGCCTGCTGCGGCCACGCACGGGCCGCAAGTCCGATCAGCGCCAGGAAAACAAGGATCCGGCCTGATTCCAGGACTCGACGGTGCGCGCCGTTCGACTCGCCCTCCATATTTGCTTCATTTCCGATCGGTCCTGCCCTCAGTTCCGAAACTTGGTTCTCATACAGATGATAACTGGCACGAAATTTGCACCCAGGTGTTAGACGGGGCATTGCGGCGAGAAGACGAAAAGACGTCGGAGTTGGATGACCCAACTTTCAACATTTCTTCATATAAGTCGTCAAAGAGTAGTCGAAGCAGAAACGGAAAAATACTGGCAAAAGTGCCAGCTCTTTGACTGGCAGAATGACAACTTGGACGAATTTCCCGCCGCAAAGAACACTCTGGCATGACATGCGTCGATACAAATGAATACACTGCTCTTCGAGCTGACTATCGGATGCTTAGCCCCGACTTGTTGAAGCCCCAGTCTGATTCTCATGCCCATTGGATAAGCGCCTTGCCCATACGCAGAGCAGTTCGGGGAGCTTACTGATGCTCCAGGTAATCCGGCAATCAAAGCCATACGACGTCTGTATTATCGGCTCTGGCGCGGGAGGCGGAACCGCCGCCAAGGTGTTGACCGAGGGTGGACTGAGTGTTGTCATGCTCGAGGCTGGGCCCGTCCTGAATCCTGAAGAGGATTTCGAGGAGCACGTCTGGCCGTATGAACTCCCCCATCGTGGCGCCGACGTCGGCGGCAGAGCCCGCCACGAACTCAATACTGAGTTCATGGCTCCCAATGGCTTTTGGGAGATCGATGGCGAGCCCTACACCACCGCTCCCGGCTCAAGCTTCCGATGGTTTCGCTCACGGATCGAAGGTGGCCGCACCAACCACTGGGGACGCATCGCCCTGCGCTTCGGCCCCGCCGACTTCAGGGCGCACTCCACCGACGGCATGGGTGACGATTGGCCGATCAGCTACGAAGAAATCGCTCCTTACTACGATAAGGTCGAGTCGTATATCGGTGTTTTCGGCTCGAAGGAGAACATCCCCAATGCACCCGACGGCGTTTTTCTTCCTCCGCCGCGCCCGCGCTGTACTGAAACGCTCGTAAAGAAGGCCTGTGATCAGCTCAACATCACCTGCATTCCTTCCAGAATGGCCATTCTAACCACGCCGCTGAACGGGCGCCAGGCCTGTCACTACTGCGCACAGTGCGGCCGGGGATGTCTCACTGCCTCCAACTTCAGCTCCAGCCAGGTCATGATTCCTCCGGCAAAGGCGACCGGCCGATTCACCTTGCTTGCCAATGCCATGGCCCGTGAGCTCGTCGTCGGCAAGAACGGGACAGTCGAAGCGGTCTCTTACATCGATAAGACCACCCGCAACGAAAAACAGGTTCGCGCGAAAGCCTTTGTGGTGGCGGCAAGTGCTTGTGAATCCGCCCGTCTGTTGCTGAATTCCCGCTCGGCGAGTTTTCCCAATGGATTGGCCAACTCGTCCGGAGTGGTGGGCCGCTATCTTACCGACTCGGTCGGTACCCACGTGGCGGGTTATTTCCCCCAGTTGGAAAAGATGCCTCCGCACAATCATGACGGCGTTGGCGGCATGCACCTGTACATGCCCTGGTGGAAGTTCGGCCAGAAGAACGACTTTCTGCGTGGCTACCACATCGAGTTCGGCGGCGGCCGCAACATGCCCAGCGTCGGGCAATTCGACGGAGTCTGCGCTCAGCACGAGGGTTATGGGGTTTCGCTCAAGCAGCAATGCCGCACCTCTTATGGCGCCGCGATCGGATTCAGCGGACGCGGCGAGATGATCCCCAATGAGAAGTCCTTCTGCGAGATCGACCCCACCGTCGTCGACAAATGGGGAATCCCGGTGCTCCGCTTCCACTGGCAATGGGGAGAGAACGAGCTGAAGATGGCCTCTCATATGCAGGAGACCTTCCGCGCCATCATCGAAACCGCGGGCGGAACCGTCTTGGCCAATCCGTCTCTGGCCCTCGAACCCGAGAAGGCGCATGTCAGCGAGGTTGCCATATCTGAGGGTGGCACCATCATCCACGAACTGGGCACCGTGCGCATGGGCAATGATCCGAAGACGTCAGTCCTGAACAAAAACTGCCAGGCTCACGACGTCAAAAATCTATTTGTAGCCGACGCTGCTCCTTTTGTGACCAACCCAGACAAGAATCCGACGTTGACCATCATGGCCCTGTCGTGGAGAACCTCAGAGTACCTGCTCGATCAGGCCAGGAAAGGAGAGCTTTAGCATCCCATGTTCGCAAACTCCGTATCGCGTCGTGATGTATTGAAGTCGCTCGGCATGGGAGCCGCCGTGGCCTCGGCCCTTCACACCATCCCTGCTCAAGCCGCTGAATTCATCCACAACCAGATCGCCGCCGAAAAAGCGAAGGCCACGACCGGTGCATATACTCCGAAATTCTTCCCTCCGCGGCAATACAAAACGCTGCAAAGCTTGTGCGAGACCATTCTTCCCGCCGACGCAGATTGCGGAGGAGCACTCGAAGCTGGAGCACCCGAATTCATCGACCTGCTCACCAGCGAGAATCCGGAATATCAGTTGAAGCTGGGCGGCGGGTTGATGTGGCTCGATTCCACCTGCGCCGATCGCTATGGCAATGCCTATCTCGACTGCACTTCACAACAGCAGAAAGAGATCCTCGACCTCATTGCACACCGCAAGAACGCCGTGCTTGATCCCGGCCTTAGCCAGGGCGTGGTCTTTTTCTCGTTCCTGCGCGACCTCACCGCGGACGGCTTCTTCACCAGCCAGATCGGGATTCAGTACCTGGGTTACGTTGGCAACACATATTTGCGAGACTTCCCCGGATGCCCGCCGGTACCCGGAGTCTAACCTCGGACAGCACTTGGAGGAGGCCCAGACACACCTAGTATTCTGATCAATAGGTCATGGTATTTCCCACAAACAATCTCAGGATCAAATCAAGTAGAGTCGTTCTTCCTCCGATCTTTCTCGAGGAGGAACTCCCTGTCACAGAAAACGCTTCGCGCACCGTCTTCGAAGCACGGCGTCAGATCGTAGATATTCTCAACGAGTCAGACGATCGCCTGATTGTCGTTGTAGGGCCCTGCTCCATCCACGATCCCGTTGCTGCCCGGGAGTATGCCGGATTGCTGAACGGAGCTATCGTCGAACTTTCCAGCGACCTCATGATCGTAATGCGTGTGTATTTCGAGAAACCGCGTACCACGCTCGGTTGGAAAGGGCTGATCAACGATCCCTACTTCGATGAATCCTTCCGCATCAGCGACGGACTGCGCATTGCCCGTCGCCTTCTCCTTGATCTGGCCGAGATGGGCGTGCCCGCCGGCACTGAGTTCCTCGACATGATTTCGCCGCAATACCTCTCCGACCTGGTAAGCTGGGGCGCCATTGGCGCGCGCACGACCGAGAGCCAGGTTCATCGCCAGCTCGCCTCTGGCCTCTCTTGTCCGGTCGGCTTCAAGAATGGCACCTCCGGCAACGTCCAGATCGCGATTGAAGCCATCCTCTCCGCAAGCCATCCGCACACCTTCCTGGGAACCTCGGAAACGGGACAATCGGCCATCCTTCTCACTTCCGGAAATCCGGACTGCCACATCATCCTGCGCGGTGGCCGGCAAATCACCAACTACGACGCAGCCGCCGTCACTTCGACCGTTGAGCAGATGGAAAAGACAGGCGTTAAACCACGCATCATGATCGACTTCAGCCACGCGAACAGCGGCAAAGACCATCGCAGGCAGGGCTCAGTATGCCGCGCCGTGTCCGAGCAGCTCACGAGCGGCGAGCGTCGCATCATCGGTGTCATGATCGAAAGCAATCTTGTCGCTGGATCGCAGGCTCTTGTAGACGGCAAGACGCTTGTCTATGGACAAAGCATCACCGACGCCTGCATCGACTGGCCTGAGACCCATTCTCTGCTCCGTGAACTCGCTGCCGCCGTCCAAAAGCGGCGAACTCACCTCCGCACCGTGTCTGTGTAGACCTGAAACACGTATATCTCGCGATTTCACGCCGCCGACTTCTTTACCAGCGAAAATCGGCACTCAATACCTCGGCTACGTCAGTAACACATATTGCGAGACTTCCCCGGATGCCCGCCCGTTTCCGGAGTGTAACCTCGGCAGCGCATCCCCGGATAGAGCGAGCATTTCAGAGCAGCTTTTTGGCTTCGAATCGACTATCGACTGCGATTTCCGCTACATCCTGCCTGGCAAAGGGACAGTTGCACGCTTTTCGTTACTGATCTGAACTCGACGAGTGAGTTGGCGATTTGCACTAACCCGCTAGCGCGGGAGGTTATGCCTCTGTGGCATTTGGATAGAGTTTTGGACACCCAAGGAGGTGTCCATGACTCACCTACGTCAGCGCATGCAGGAAGATCTGCGGCTGCGCAACTTCTCCGAACGCACGATCCGTCACTACACCCACACCGTCGCTGAGTTCGCCAAGTACTTTCACAGGTCACCCGATCAGCTGGGCTCGGAGCACGTTCGCACGTTTCTGCTGTATCTGCTCAACGAACGGAAGCTGGCCTGGGGAACGATTCAAGGGGCCAGATCGGCACTGAAGTTCCTCTACACGCGCACCCTGAAGCAGACCTGGTTCGATCAAGAGGTGATCAAGCCCAAGGTGCGCCGAAGGCTGCCTACGGTCTGGAGCCGGGAAGAGTCTGCGCTCTGCTCGATGCGACGACCAACACCAAGCACCGCGCACTGCTGGCCCTGTACTACGGCGCAGGGCTTCGCTGTCAGGAAGCACTGGACTTGAAGGTCAACGATATCGACAGCAGGCGGATGATCATCAACATCCGCGAGGGCAAGGGCAAGTTTCCCCGCCAGGTCATGCTGTCGCCCAAGCTGCTGGAGTTGCTGCGCCTTTATTGGCATTGGCGCAAGCCCAAGGACTGGCTCTTTCCCGGACGATGGCCCGACCGGCCCATGATGGCAAGCGGGGTCCGCGTCGCCTGTCAGGAGTTGCGCAAGCAGCTGGGCATTTCTAAACCGCTCAGCCCGCACGTGCTGCGTCACTCCTTCGCTTCACATCTGCTCGATGCGGGCACCGATCTGCGCAGCATCCAGCTTCTACTCGGTCACCGCGATCTGGAGACTACCTCCCGCTACCTGCACGTCTCCGAAGCCAAGCTGCACGCCACCGCGAGCCCGCTCGACGACCTGCCCATTCGGAACGTCCACACTACTCAGGGAGGGAACAGAACTGCATGAGTGGACATCGGCTTGAAGTGGCCGATGTCTTCCATGTTCATCAGGAACAGTTCCTTCAGCGCTGGGGCCATGCTGTCTCGGACCAGCAACGGAAGGTGCTGCGCGATATCGGCATGTGCCGCACGGCCGCGCTAGGCACTCATCTGGAACGATGCGATCGCTGCAGCTATGAGACTGTCGCGTACGACTCATGTCGCAACCGGCACTGTCCCAAGTGTCAGTCTTCAGCACGTGATCGCTGGCTCCTCAAGCAGGCTCGAAGTCTGCTGCCGGTGCCTTACGCCCATGTGGTCTTCACTGTACCCGAACAACTGGCGCCGCTCGCATTGCGCAACCAGAGGCTCTTCTACACCCTGCTGTTTCGGGCAGCCTCCGAGACGCTGCTCAAGATCGCTGCCGATCCACGTCACCTTGGTGCGCGCATTGGGGTGCTTGCCGTGCTGCACACCTGGTCGCAGAACTTGAGACATCATCCACACCTGCACTGCCTCGTTCCTGCCGGCGGACTAGCTTTTAATAACTCCCACTGGATCTCAACCAGACGCCACGGGTTCTTCCTCCCCGTGCGTGTGCTCAGCCGCATATTTCGCGGCAAGCTGCTCGCCTTCCTCAAGCTGAGCTACCGGCACGGCGAACTATGCTTCCCCGGCAAGCTGGCCGAACTCTCAACCCCACGCGCCTTTCACTCTCTGCTTGGGGCCCTGCGCCGGCGAGAGTGGGTGGTCTACTCCAAGCCTCCGTTCGGCGGACCAGAGCATGTGCTGAAGTATCTGGCCGCTACACCCATCGGGTTGCCATCTCCAACGGAAGACTCCTCAGTCTCGATAACGGACAGGTGCGCTTCCGATGGCGAGACTCCAGACATGGCAACCGCAGCAGCGCCATGAAGCTCGACGCGGTCGAGTTCATCCGCCGCTTCCTGCTCCATGTGCTGCCCGCCGGTTTCGTCAAAATCCGCCACTTCGGATTGCTTGCCAACCGCAACCGACGACAGGCGCTGGCCCTCTCGAGGCTTTATCTCCGCGCCACGGCTGTAGATCTCCGCACGATCCTATCCGAACAGCAGAAGTCTGCACTTAACCGATCCTGTCCCCGGTGCAAATGCGGTACCCTGCGCCTCATCGCACGCGATCTCGCTCGCCAACCGATTCGCCTGAGCACAGCGCCTCACCGCGCTGTTGTCGATTCCTCCTGAGGAAATGATGCTGCCCTGTATGTCAACCCGACCCCGCACCGCGACGGACCCTCAACCCGCCCTCGCTCACCTATGCCCCGAATCGGCTCCACACACTCAAACACAGCCATTCGGCCTCCCAACCTGGTTCGCAAATACATCGCGAACCAGGACAGACTCACCTCAATCAGGCTGCCCTCGTGTCCGGTCGACAGTCTCGGCTCCCCGCAGGCGCTATTCAATCCCCATAC
>Ga0206881_10029_pt1 | contig 53663 bp, 50 predicted proteins | sample Alteio_BWOrgCont_3_FD_152867 | JGI IMG/M metagenome (GOLD analysis project Ga0206881, IMG submission 152867) | Enriched cells from forest soil in Barre Woods Harvard Forest LTER site, Petersham, Massachusetts, United States -... | ecosystem: Environmental > Terrestrial > Soil > Temperate forest >...
TTTTCGGTTCATTGCTCGGTTCTTTTCTTGGTGCTATTATAGGGCTTGTTATTATATTCTTTATTATGCTTGGAATAGCTGCCGGCATTATGAAATCTATAAAAACAAAAGAAGTAGAACATATCAGCAATAACTCGATATTGGAGCTAAAGCTGAACCACAATATTTTAGAACGCACGGCTGAAAACCCTTTTAATTTTGATTTTGACGATAATACTCCAACACGTGAAACAGCAGGACTTGATGATATTATAGCCAGCATACACAATGCTGCTACCGACAGTAAAATTAAAGGTATTTACCTGAATCTGTCCGATATTCCGGCTGGTATTTCAACCGTTGAAACCATTCGTAATGCACTGAAAGATTTCAAAAAAACATCGGGTAAGTTTATTATTGCTTATGCCATCGGATACTCGCAAAAATCATATTACCTGGCTTCGGTAGCTGATAAAGTGTATTTGTATCCCGAAGGAGAAATTTTCCTGAAGGGGCTTTCCGTTCAAATGATGTTTTATAAAAATGCACTCGACAAATTAGGTATACAAATACAAGTATTCCGTCACGGAAGATTTAAAAGTTTCGTAGAGCCTTATATACTTGATAAAATGAGTCCCGATAATAGGCTGCAATTGCATGGTTTACTTTCTTCTGTTTGGGGGAATATGCTTTCGGATATTGCCGATTCCAGGCATTTAACGGTAGATGCTATTAACCAAATGGCCGATAGCCTTAGCATCAGTTCGGCAAAGGAAGCCTTAAATCATAAACTGGTAGACAGCCTTCTTTACCCGGACCAGATAAAGGCACAATTAAAAAGCATGGCGCAGGGCATTTCTGCTAAAAAAGATGACTATGCTGGCTTTGTAGGACTGGATGAGTACAGGCGCAGTTTCAGCACAGCGAATTTCGGCCCTAGAAAAATTGCGGTTATTTATGCCAACGGAGATATTGTTCAAGGGCAGGGTGATGATGAAACCATTGGGTCAGCAAGGATTTCCAGGGCAATTAGCGAAGCCCGCCTCGACCCTGAAGTAAAAGCTATTGTGTTGCGGGTTAACTCCCCGGGCGGCGACGGTATTGCATCTGATATTATTTGGAGAGAAGTGGAACTTGCCCAAAAAGATAAACCGGTAATCGTTTCTATGGGCGATTATGCTGCATCAGGAGGATATTATATAGCTTGTGCTGCCTCTGAAATTGTGGCCGAACCTACTACTATAACCGGCTCTATCGGGGTTTTTGGCCTGCTGCCTAATGCAAAAGGATTAATGGAAGATAAATTGGGTATTACTACCGATACGGTTAGCACCAATACACATTCCTCAGCTCCTTCCATAGCGTACCCGCTGGAAACTAAAGAATCAATAGTGTTGCAAAGCGCCATAGAAAACTTTTACCATACATTTCTTACACGGGTAGCCGATGGCAGAAAAATGACCATAGCCAATGTGGACAGTATTGGCCAGGGAAGAGTTTGGAGCGGAGCACAAGCCATAAAGATTGGACTGGTTGATACGCTGGGCTCTTTAAAAGTAGCTATCAACATAGCTGCAAAAAAGGCTAATATTACAGGCAACGACTATAGCATTGAAGAACTGCCGCAGCAAATGAACCCCTTGCATAAACTACTGAAAAATATTACTACCAATGCAGGCGAAGCATTTTTGAAAAATAAATTAGGCGATGCTTACAAGCCGATGGAAGATATTGCAAAACTGCAAAATACCACTGGTGTGCAGGCAAGGATACCCTATGATTTAAATATTCAATAAACAGTTTAATAAACAGGATTTGATAATTTGGTAATTGTGATGTTACTTTGCAATCCATTATCAAATCATTAAATTATCAAACAACCAAATTAAATACGTATGAAACCACTAGTGGGAATATTAATGGGAAGCGCGTCAGATCTTCCTTTGATGAAAGAAGCAGCCAAGGTGCTGGAAAGTTTTGAAGTACCTTTTGAAATTAATGTGCTTTCAGCACACCGTACACCTGATAAGGCACTAGAATATGCACGTACTGGCAGAGAGCGTGGATTGAAAGTTTTTATTGCCGGTGCAGGTGGCGCGGCGCATCTTCCGGGTGTGGTGGCTGCTATGACTCCATTGCCTGTTATTGGTGTACCCGTTAAATCATCTAACTCCATTGAAGGACTCGATTCATTACTTTCTATAGTGCAAATGCCGGGTGGTGTGCCTGTGGCCTGTGTTGCGGTTGATGGCGCCATGAATGCCGGAATATTGGCGGTACAAATTATTGCCACCGGTGATGAAGCCTTGCAAAAGAAAATGATAGAATACAAAGAAAACCTGAAACAGAAAATTTATAAATCAGCAGAAGAAACCCAAAAGTTGGATTTTAAGTTCCAGGTGAAATAAGGGAAATAATCAATGGCCCTCATCGACCTCTCACACATAATCAATCCTGATATTTCTGTTTTTCCAGGGACAGAGAAACCTGTTTTTGAAAGAAAAGAAATAGAAGGGTATCCCGAGGTCAAAATTACCATGTATACGCATACTGCCACACACATGGATGCGCCCATACACATTATTAAAGGGGCAAGAACCTTAGATGAATTGCCCCTTGATAAATTCATGGGAAAAGCTATCGTGATTGACTGCAAGCATCTTGCAGGAAAACAGATTGCATTGGATTTCCTAAAGCAATTTGAAGATAAAATCAAAAGCACAGAATTCATTCTACTCCATTCAGGTTGGGATTCCAAATGGAAAACGGATGCCTATTTTGAAGACTTTCCAACCTTAACAGCAGAAGCTACAACATGGCTTACCCAATTTAACCTGAAAGGTATTGGGCTCGATTCTATTTCGTTAGACCCGGTACCAGATATGAATCTGCCTAACCATAAAATTGTATTGGCAAAAGAAATTCTCATTATTGAAAATATGTGCAATATGGATAGTTTGCCTAATACTGAGTTTATGTTCCAATGCTTTCCATTGAAAATCGAAAAAGCAGATGGTTCCCCTGTAAGGGCATTAGCGATAGTTGATTGAAGAATCTCTTCAAACGAATAATTGTTATTTTTGAAAAGCAAAATAATAACGAATTTATAAATATTCTATGTCTTTTTCAAAATGGAGCATTATAGGGATAATTTTATTTACAATTCTTTGTGGTATACTTAGAATCCTTGGCATTGGCTGGATATTATTCTTTCTTTTCTGGATTATTATTCCTTACTACATTCTTCACTTTCTGGGGCAAGTTATTACCATTATACGAAAGGATGTTACTCTGAAAGAAAAGCGTTTAATATATGTTTCAACATTACTGCTTTTTATTCTTACACTTATTCAGTATGATTGTGATGATAGTAGATACTATTATTTAATAGACGGAGCAACGGGAATGCTATTTGGAAAAACATTTTTACCTGAACCTAATACGGGTTGGTTTATGATAAGTATCACTATCACTTTAGCTGCTATTGACAGTGTGATTAATATTTGTCTTCTTATCAGGGCTAATAGGGCACGAAAGAACAAAACAGTTGGAATAATTACTGTCAAATGACCTGTTAGCCACTAAAACTCTATCTTTGTCTTGCTCAGGCAAGATTCAAAATGAACGTAGTACGCAGTTTTCTTCCCCGCTGGTCAATACTTCTTATAGATGTATTCTTTTGCTTTTGTTCCCTCACACTTGCTTATTTGGTCCGGTTTAACTTTAACATTCCGGTATCAGAACGGGGAACTTTCATATATGTATTCCCTTTTGTACTCATAAGCAGGGGCATCAGCTTTTATGTTACAGGCACCTATAGGAATATTATCCGCTATATGGGGTCGAGGGATGTGGTGCAAATGGTATTGATAATTTCATCGGTAAGCGCATTTTTCGCAATCTCCAATATCATATTGTATTTTACTCCCGAAAAACATTTCATCGTACCCTATTCTATTGTTATTATAGAATGTTTTTCGTCTGCCTTTATACTCATTGCTATACGAATGATTTATAAAAGCATTTATTCCGAAGCCGCTACTTTTTCTAAAAACAGGCAGAACATTATTATATATGGGGCCAACGATGCAGGGCTTATTACTAAGCGAGCCGTAGACCGCGATGCCGGAAACAATTATGAGGTGCTTGCATTTTTAGATGAAAATAAAAATAACTGGGGAAAGAGATTGGAAGGCGTTACCGTATACTCTCCGGGGAAGTTAAAGGAATTACTTGAAAGTAATGATGTGGCAAACCTTGTTCTATCCGCTTCTGATATATCCTACGAACGCAAAAATGAAATAACCGATACATGCCTTACATACAATACCAAGGTGCTGAATGTTCCTCCTATAAACCATTGGATAAACGGTGAGTTGAGCTTTAAGCAAATTAAAAATGTACGTATTGAAGACTTGCTGGGGCGTAACCCTATTGTATTGGATAAAGATAAAATAGAGTCGCAACTAAAAAATAAGACGGTTCTTATTACAGGCGCTGCCGGTTCTATTGGCAGTGAAATAGTGAGGCAAATAATTCCGTATAAACCTGCCAGGCTTGTATTGGTTGATCAGGCAGAATCGGCTCTCTATGACCTTCAGCTCGAAATAAGCGAGATGCTTGTACAAATGGGTGGAGGGAGCACATCTGTTCAATACAAAGTGTACCTGGCGGATATATGCAATCAAAACCGTATGGAGGCTATCTTTAAGGATGCACAACCACAAATCGTTTTTCATGCAGCAGCTTATAAGCACGTTCCGGTAATGGAGGAGAACCCGGTGGAAGCGATAAACGTAAATGTATTAGGAACCCGCATATTGGCAGACCTTTCGGTAAAATACGGAGTAAGCGCTTTTGTAATGGTGTCAACAGACAAGGCTATCAACCCAACCGGGGTGATGGGGGCATCAAAACGCATTGCTGAAATGTATGTACAGTCTATGAGTTCAAAGGGGAAAACGAAATTTATAACGACTCGTTTTGGAAATGTGCTTGGTTCCAGCGGTTCTGTTATCCCGCGTTTTAAGCAGCAGATAGAAAACGGCGGGCCTATTACCATTACGCATCCTGAAATTACGCGTTTTTTTATGACTATTCCCGAATCATGCCAATTGGTATTGGAAGCTGGGGCAATAGGTAGGGGGGGAGAGGCTTTTGTTTTTGATATGGGCAAGTCTGTTAAGGTGCTTGATCTTGCTAAAAAGATGATACAGCTTTCAGGGCTTACGTTAGATAAGGACATAAAAATTATTTATACGGGTTTACGCCCGGGGGAAAAGCTTTATGAAGAGCTTTTGCATAATTCTGAAAACACGCTGCCAACGCATCATCCTCTTATTATGATAGCCAAGGTAAAGGAATATGATTTTAATACAATATCAGCTTATATAGATGAACTTGCCACACTCACTTCCACGAAAGATGACATGAAAATAGTGAGTAAGATGAAGCAAATTGTACCGGAGTATATCAGCAACAATTCTGTTTTTGAAGAGCTGGATAAAAAAGTATCTTCCTAAAGCGAAGTAAGTTCAATTTATTCAATTAAACTTAATTTGATCGTATTGGCCCTGCCGCGTTCTTTGATGGGTGTGCTTGCAATGTTAATTGCAAAGTCATCTTTTTTCACATGCCCTTCCTGCCGGAGTATGTTTTGTATATCCTGAATGGTAATATCCGTACTTTCATATTTGTCGTAATAAAAACCATATACGCCCCAAACCAGGCTAAGGGTAGTAAGTAGGGAAGGGTTGTCAGTGAATGTATATATATTGGCTTTAGGACGGTGGCTGGATAGCTTAAAAGCTGTATAGCCTGAATTGGTCATGGTTGATATAGCTGCAACACCCGCATGTTTTGCCATTACACAAGCATTGTAGCATATAGAATCTGAAATAAAAGTAATGTTGTGCAGCTCAGGATGGTGTTCGCGGAAGTAAATGCTTTTTTCATGTTCTTCCACATAGCGGACAATATTATGCATGTGCTGTACAGTTCGTACAGGGTATTTACCTACTGATGTTTCTTCACTCAGCATTACTGCATCGGCTCCATCCATTACAGCATTAGCCACGTCATTCACCTCGGCCCTTGTAGGTGACTGATTAGTGAGCATGCTCTCCATCATCTGGGTGGCTATTATTACCGGCCGTGATGCATGAATGCATTTCCGAACAAGGGTTTTTTGTATGGTAGGTACCTGCTCCAGCGGAAGTTCAACACCCAAATCTCCCCGCGCTACCATTACTGCATCAGCGGCTTCAATTATGGCATCAATCTCATTTAGGGCTTCAGGCTTTTCAATTTTTGCAACAATTCTCGCAGTGGAATTGGCGGCTTTTATACGTTGTCTCAAATCCATAATATCGTCCACTGAACGTACAAAGGAAAGGCCAATCCATTCAATTTTATTTTTCAGGGCGAAATCAAGGTCTCTTATATCTTTCTCGGTTAAGCAAGGGAGGGATATTTTTGTGTTGGGCAAGTTTACTCCTTTGCGGGAAGTGAGGATTCCGCCTTGCACAACCAATGCTTTTACTTCCTTGTCTTTATCGGTAGCTATTACTTTAAGTAAAAGCTTACCATCATCTATCAATACATTTTCTCCTACTACCACATCTTTCGGAAACTCAGGATAGGTGATATATATCCGTTCAGCTGTACTAATGGCTGCAACAGTTGTAATAATTACCTCTTTCCCGGGAACAAGCTCCACACCCTTATCAATCACTTCCCCAATGCGTAATTTGGGGCCTTGCAAATCAGCCAAAACTCCCACATAGGTTTCCATTTCTGCATTCAACTCCCGCAGGTTGTTAATGGTTACACTTACGGTATCGTAATTACCATGCGAGAAATTAATGCGGCATATATTCATACCCGAGAGTATCATTTCTCTCAACACTTCTTTTGATGTTGAAGCAGGCCCTATAGTAGCAACTATCTTTGTTTTATTCCCCGTTTTCATAATTTAAAATATCAAGTTTTGTTTCGATTTTAATGCTTCAACATCTATTAGATAGGAAGTGGAAACACTATTCAGTTTTTTTATATGTTCTGCAAAATACTTTTTTTCTTCGTTATCTATTTCTCCTTTCACAATCATAAAGTAATCGGTGTGCTGGTGTTCCTCCAATAATAATTTGCCCGTATCGGTCTTATTAGCAACCAGGTGATATTCTCTCATTACGGCTTCATCAGCAAATGAAAATAAAGAGTGTATCCCCGCTCCCGACGTATGTTCTTCCGTTTTTGCAAGCTTTAATCCCAATTGGTTGTTCAGCATCCAGCATAAGCGGAAGTCTTTTTCAGAGCAAACAATTCCGATGAGGCAAAAATCAAAATCGTATTCTACAGTTAGCCTGGTTTTTGACATGGCTTAATTCCTTTCTTCTTGCTTTGTTATAGAGGCCCAGGCTTTCTCCGCGGCCAGTTGTTCCGCCCTTTTCTTCGAATGATGGCTTGCTTCCGCCAGCATATTCTTTCCTATCAATACACCTACATGAAAGCCCCGGTCTTTTGAATGGTGAGGATCTTGCAGTACTTTAAATTCCAGTTCCTGTTTTTCCTTTTGCGACCATTCTGTAAGCCTGCTTTTGAAATCTGTTTCGAGAGCCTCCAGTTCATGTAAATCGACATATAAGCCAAAGAAACGGTTTAAAATAAATTCCTTTGCCTTTTTATAGCCTTTATCCAGGTAAATGCTTCCTATCAATGCTTCCAGGGCATTTCCATAGATTGAACTGCCTTCAAAACTGGATTCATTCATGTTCATCATCTGCGGGATTCCCATTTTGCGTGCAGTGGTATTAAGGTGGTGCCTGCTTACTACCTTGGAACGCAATTTGGTAAGAAAACCTTCATCTTCATAAGGAAAGGTGGAAAACAAATGTTCCGCCACAATGGTGCCTAATACGGCATCGCCCAAAAACTCCAGCCGTTCATTACTTTCGTTTATATCATCCGGCGAATTTTGGGTCGCAGATTTATGCCGGAAAGCCATGCGGTAAAGGGAAATATTATTCGGATAAAATCCCAGAAGATTCTTTAAAGTACCTGAGAATTTTCTGTCAGTTGATACCCAATGGCGAATTACTGCTCTCAATCAATTTGCATTTGCATAATGCAAAAATACGAAAAACAAGACTTCCGTCGGTAAGGTATCTCTAATGCTTCCTTATCTTTGCTGAAATATTAGTGTATGATTGTTGTAACAGGTGCAGCTGGATTTATTGGCAGTTGCCTCATAAGAAAACTGAATGACGAGCGGTTTTTTGATGTGGTGGCGGTTGATGATTTCTCCAATAAGGATAAGGCCCCTAACCTCGAAGGGAAAAGGATTTCAGCCAAAGTGCACAGGGATGAATTTGCAACCTGGTTAAAACAAAATCATCGATTTGTACAGTTTGTTTTTCATATCGGGGCGCGTACCGATACCACCGAAATGAATACAGAAGTATTTGACCGCCTGAATCTTAATTATACAAAAACTGTTTGGAGCTTATGTATTGAATATGGGCTGCCATTGGTATATGCCTCTTCTGCTGCCACTTATGGCGCAGGTGAATTAGGGTACGATGATAATGAATCCGTTATTGACCAACTGAAACCCTTGAATCCATACGGAGTCTCCAAAAATGAATTTGATAAATGGGCTTTAAAGGAAGAAAAGAGGCCTTATTTCTGGGCCGGGCTAAAGTTTTTTAATGTTTACGGGCCGAACGAATACCATAAGGGAAGAATGGCATCAGTTATTTTCCATGCCTATAATCAAATTCAGAAATCGGGGGAGATGAAGTTATTTCGCTCGCACCGTCCTGATTATAAAGATGGAGAGCAAAAGCGTGATTTTGTATATGTGAAAGATGTGGTGGAGGTATGTTATTTTCTTATGCATAATAGGCAGGATTCAGGCATTTATAACCTCGGTTCCGGCAAGGCCCGTACCTTTTTAGATTTGGCAAAAAATATCTTCTATGCCCTTGATAAAAAGCCCGACATAAAGTTTATTGATACTCCGACAGATATTCGCGATACCTATCAGTACTTTACCGAGGCCAATATGAAAAAACTGGCTTCTATCGGTTACGATATTCCTTTTCATGCCCTGGAACAAGGGGTAGAAGATTATGTGCAGAATTATTTAGTTCCCGGAAAATATTTATAGGACACAGATCCGAATTGTTTCTATGCCTTTTATCCCTGAAGCTATTAGTTTTTCACTTCTTTCTGCAGCCAGGCTAAAACCATTCTCAGTTTACCATAAGAAATATCGGCGGGAACCTTTTCTTTGATTCCCGTTAATGAAACTTTTCCACTATCAGAGGTAAGGTAGCTGGATATGTTTTTCACTTCTGCCATTGGCATTACCTCTTCAATATTTACAAGCCCATTATCTATGGCTTTGGCAAGATGAGTCTCAACGGTACTTTCTGCCAATTTTCTTTCTATCGCAATATCTGCGATAGTTTTACCACTTCTAAGTAGTTGGACTGTCTCTCCGACCGTATCCATTATCTTTTTTGGCTCGATGTTTTTCTCTTTACAGTAAATCGTCACAATTTGTACAATATCATCGGCATACAAGCTTATTTTGGCTTTGCTTATGCCTTTAATGTTGAATAAGGACTCCTTATCGCATGGCAATGTTTCGCATATTTTGTCTATAACTCTGTTGCTAAAAACACGCGAAATGGGAACACGATTTTCCCTTGCCAGTTTTTTTCTTAATTCATTAAGCCTGTTGTATAAGTTACCATGTTCTATGCCTGTTTCACTCACACTATCTATATGAGAAGAACGTATTTTCTCTATAGCAATACTGGCCTTTCTGCTATTTTCGAGGTATGCGTTTAATATAAAACCCTCTTTGCAGAAATTTATTTCCTGTAAAATTCCTCCAAGAATCGTATTTATTTCTTCCAGGGGAGCATCAATTTTCCGGGATACCTTTTTTGTCTTGATGCTGAAAGGATGGTTAAAGAAGTTTTCTTTCCACTTTTCTATTTCCTTTGAAAAATAATTGGCGGCATCTTTTATCCTCGTTTGTAGTGCCTGGCTTGCTTCCACATCCGGGTTTTGGATGAAAGTGCCAAGCATATAGTCTTTGAACTTATTTGATACTCTTTCTAATGAATTTTGTTCATTTATCAGGTTATCAATCCAGGTAAAACATTCAGGAGATATATTTTCTCTGTTTTCCTGCATTACTCTATTCAGCTCTTTTAGCTCATAAAACCAACTTTTGAATGTAAAGATATTTTGCAATTCCTTCTGAATAAATAATTGCCTTGATTCTTCAAACCGCTGTTTTAAGTTTTTTGTGTTCTGATTTTTCTCAGTCCACTCTTTTAGGTTTTGATGCGCCCCCAAGAATCGCTGGTTTACAGGCGAAGTAAGTATCAGCCCCTCTAATGTGGTACACCGGCTCAACGCTACATAAACCTGCCCGTTGGCAAAGGCATTTTCGGCATCGATTATCAATTTATCAAAAGTCAGCCCTTGGCTTTTATGTATGGTTATTGCCCATGCAAGACGTAAGGGATATTGCCGGAAACTGCCAAGTTCTTCCTCCTCTATTTGGCGTGTATTAGGGTTGAGCGTATAATTCGTGTTTTTCCACTCATACTTCTGTACTTCAATTTCGTAATCTTCTCCTTTGCATTGCACCTTTATACTATCATCTTCAAGTGATGTGATGATTCCAATTTTTCCATTAAAATATTTCCGCTCTTCTGTATCGTTTTTTAAAAACATCACTTGTGCCCCTTTTTTCAAATCAAGATATTGTTCAGCAGGGAAAATATGTTCAGGGAAATTGCCATCAATATACGCTTGGTAAGTATGTTGAAAGGACGGCAGTATTTTTAACTTGCCTTTATTTATTGCGTCAGACTGAGAATTATGGGTGGTTAGAGTAATGTATCCATCTTCATTGGCGACATAGTTACGCCTAAGGCGTGAGTTCAACAATTCAAAACTATCCTGGCTAAGGCTATTATTCCGCACACCGTTTAATATTTCTATAAAGGAATTATCCTGCTGACGGAATATTTCCTTTAGCTCCACCATCACAGGTATATTCTCTTTTAAAACAAGGCTGTCAAAAAAGAAAATAGAGGAATAATAATTTCGTAAAAACTCCCACTCTTCTTTTTTTACTACCGGTGGAAGCTGGTGCAAATCACCTATAAATAATACCTGCACACCGCCAAAAGGCTCCTGGTATCTTCTTCTTATGCTTCTTAAAATGGTATCTATCGCATCAATGGTGTGTGAGGCTACCATACTTGTTTCGTCAATAATCAGCAAATCCAGTTTGCGCAGTAAATCCAGTTTTTGTTTGGTATAGTGAATTTGTGATAAAAGAGAATGGCTATTAACGGCATCTGAATTTGTTGCGTCTTTTGATGGTACAAAAGGAGCAAAGGGCAGGTGGAATAAGGAATGTAAAGTAACCCCGCCTGCATTAATAGCGGCTACTCCTGTAGGTGCAGCCACTACCATATTCTTCCTGCTGTTTTGCCGTAAGTATTTTAGAAAAGTTGTTTTGCCCGTTCCTGCCTTTCCGGTCAGGAAAATGTTTTGATTTGTTTCTGTTACAAAACGATAAGCAAGATTAAATTCTTCCGTTAGCTTTATTTCCATCACTAATAGTATTCAACACCTCCGCTACCTCTCCCGTCAGCATTTTACGGGAATATCTTTCAATATTTTCACTTTCGCAAGGCAAGTTTCCTGCTTTATATTTAGTATAAAAATAAAGAATATTCGCCTCAAGGGTTTCACTGTCTTCATAACCCGAAATAAGCCCCCCTTTTGTTTCCGTAAGAATTTTGTCGGCATCTCCACCTTTAGGCCCAATACATAAAACAGGCCTTTCTGCAGCAAGGTATTCAAATAATTTACCTGTAATAATTCCCATGGCATTAGGAGTATTGTTTATGAGCAATAGCAATACCTGTGATTTTTTCTGAACCTCCGTGACTTCATCATGTGTCAGGTAGGGAGTTTTTTCCATATAGGGTAAAAGGCCATTCTTTTCCATATCTTCGGTAACGGCAATATCTGTTTTACCAACCAATTTTATTTGCAGGTCATTGGCAAGCGATGTATTTTTCTTTACAATAGCTGAAAGCGTTTTCCATAATATTTCCGGGTTCCGGCTCTTATCTAACGTACCTACGTATACAATACTGAATTTTTTATCTACCTCTACTTTTTCATTCGAATAGTCATCTGGGTCGTAGCCATTGGAAATAAAACGGAATTTGGATGTATTAATGGAATTTGGATATTGCTTTTTGTATATTTCCTCCAATTCATCCAGCCAGGTTTGGCCTACGCAAGCAACCACATCCGCATGATGCAGAACTTTTAATTCAAGGCGTTTATGTGCATGATCTGCAAAGGGAGTAAGCATCAATTTAGAATAGAAATCTATATTGGTCCAGGGGTCACGGAAGTCAGCCATCCATGGGAGTTTCAGCTTCTTTTTTAACCCGAGTGCTATAAGGTGCATGCTATGCGGAGGCCCGGTGGAAACAATAGCATCTACCGGATTTTTTTGCAAGTAATTTGTCAGGAATTTTATAGAAGGGTTCACCCAAAACTTTCTGGCGTCGGGAATGAAAAAATTACCACGAATCCATACGGCAATCTTCTCAAATTTTTTCGGCTTCTTTGATTCGGTGAGGAATGCAGCATTGACTTTCTGATCTTTTTTTTGCCCTATAAAAACTTTATAAAAGGTATATGGTTCCCATATTTTGGTTTTTATAACAGTAAGATTTTTAGGGATATCTTTTTCCAGGGAAGAATCATTATTGGGCGATTCGGGGTTTTCGGGAGTATAGATTATAGGTTCCCAACCATATTCGCGCAGGTATTTGGTGAACTTAAGCCAACGCTGAACCCCGGCACCTCCGCTGGGAGGCCAATAATAGGTAATGATAAGAACTTTTTTCATCCTGGAGAACTAAATTGTGATTCCTCGTGTAGCTTATGCAAAGAGTGATAGATGATAACTTCGGTTATGCCGCCTTATTATCTTCAGACTTCTTTCTGAATTGCATAAAAAGGAATCCAATGCATCCGCCGAAAAGAATAATGGAACTTGCCAATGAAATATTCTCTCCTATAAAGTAATGAGATGGATGGAACTTGAATTCTATTTTATGATTACCTGCAGGAATAAGCATTGCTCTCAGCACATAATCCACCCGTATATAGTCTGCGGGTTGTCCGTCAATATAGGCATTCCAGCCGTCTTTATAATACATTTCAGAAAATACTGCTAACCTATCGGTTTGCGAGTTGGATGTATAATTGAGGTCATTTGGTTCGTATGATGTCATCTTAATCGTAGCTGTTGAATCATGTGGCAGACTAGGATGTACTTTATCAAGATAGCTGCTGAATCGCTTATCTACAATAGCAGTAGTACCCGGTGTAAAATTACCAAGGGCCACCATTTCAGAATCTGCGTCGTCTACTTTTTTATAATCATCCACAAACCATGCATTGCCAAGCGCTCCGGGAATAGGTACTGCAACTTTTTCTCCTCCTTTCACCTCTACAATGGCATATTTCGTATTCAGCATGTTCAACACGCTTAAGTATGCGGGTTGCCCGTTTAGTGCTTGGTATATCGCTCTCAATTCTTTACTGATTTGGTAGGAAATCAATTCATCGTAACGTTTCATTTTAGCCCCGCTATATCCTCCAATCGATTTATGGAAATAAGATGTCGCTCCATCCTGGTACCATTCCGTGGTAGTGTTTATAACACGATAATCGGGACTAGTATCCTGCATAATTTGCTGGTCTGCCTCGCTGGGCTGAAACTCATCGCTATCGGGCCGCTTCGATTTGAAATTATCATCATTCAGGTATCGCTTATCAAGCGGAAACATATCTGCTAAAATAAATACTCCCATCACCATTACAAACCATTTCCAGTCAATAATTTTTTTCATGTAGCACCAGGTAAGTAATGCTGCCATAATTATAAAAATGCAACTGCGGGCTGCATCGGCCGTAAATATTTTTGTTCTTGCTTGCACTACGTAGGGCATCATTTGTTCTATTACTTGCCTGTATTGTTTCACCTGTCCCGGAGGCATATCTTGTCCTTGCTCTATTTCAGATAATTTTTCATTAACCTCGTCGGTTTTTTGCATACTGGTGAAGGTAGTAGGAGTAAGGTAAGCAAGTGCTGTAAACCCTCCGACAATAATTAGTGAAGCCCAAAAAATATTTTTGCCCGATACTTCCTTTTTCCCAAATAACACCGGTATTTTATCGTCTAAAAACTTTTTGCTTTTAAAAATTTTATCCATGGCAAGAACCGCAAGCAAAGGCAAAACAAGTTCTGCAATTACCAGTATCATAGATACCGACCTGAATTTATTATACCCCGGAAAATGCTGGAAAAATAAATCGGTAAGCGATTGAAAGTTGCTGCCCCACGAAAGCATAACAGATAAAGCGGCGCTAAGAAGCACAAACCATTTCAATGTACCCTTAATGATAAATATACCCAGGAAAGCAAAGAAACATATAATAGCCCCAATATAGACAGGTCCCGATGTGCCGGGCTGGTCGCCCCAATAGGGGCCAAAACTGGCGATATTGTCACGGTACTGTGCATCTACACTTTGTATGGCGGTCCCCCAACGTTGTTGTTCCTCTTTTGTTACCGGATCACCTCCGCCCTGGTAGTCAGGAATGAGAAAAGAAAATGTTTCCGGTATTCCATAGCTCCATTGGGTAGCATAACGCACCGTTAAGCCAGCCGATTTATTTTCACCGTTTAAAGTAAGCTCCGATTTCCCACGGGTAGAAACTTTTCCATAATCGTATGTAAGCCAAAGGTTGGTAATATCGGTGCCAACAGCCAGTATTGCAGCTATTCCAAGCAGGCAGACTGTTTTAAAATAAGCAGGCAGTAATTTAGCTCGCAGTGCTTTAAAAAATTCAAGGGCACCAAAAATAACCACCATCAACAAAAGGTAATAGGTTATTTGAGGATGGTCGGCATAAAGTTCCAGTGTAAGTGCTACCGCTGTTAGAATTGCACCGTGCGTGCGCTTCCCTTTAAATGCAAGAATTACTCCGGCAAGTACGGGTGCCATAAAGGCAATGGCATTGGCCTTTGAATTATGGCCTACTGCGAGGATTATGAAAAAATAGGATGAAAAACCATAAGCTAATGATCCAACAATGGCAACCCAGGGGTTAACATCCAACACAAGCAGCAGGATATAAAATCCAAAACAATACAGGAAGAAAATACTACATGGAAAAGGTATCCATTTAAGCAGAACAGTAAAAAGATACTGGGTCAGGTTAGAAGGATAGGAAACCGATATGGGATACGCGGGCATTCCACCAAACATGGAATTGGTCCATAGTGCCTGGGAATGGTACTTAGCTTCAAAAAGGTGCATTTCATGGGCAGTACCCAGGTACTGCATAATATCACTCTGCGAAAGCACCATTCCTTTTAATGCCGGGAAAAAATACACAATGCCCACAACGGCAAAAACAATAACAGCTACACTATGAGGGAGCCATTTGCTCCACATACTTGGTGGAGGAACAGGTTTTAGGGTGGTGGATTTAGCGGTGCTATTCATAAGGATTTATTAAAGAAGCAAAGATATAATTCTTTTATTTTCACAGCCACACAATCCTCCGGCCTCCGTTTATATAGTTATGACGCAACTATATATTCTGCTTCGGTGGAGGCATTTCGTCTAAATGCGAAGTATGCAGTTTGCTATGGGTACGGCTATACAGAAAGTAAATAAATAAACCGGCTACCATCCATCCGAATGCGGTTAATAGGGTAGTGGAGTCAAGTGTTGCAATCATACCGCCGCAAACTATTATTCCCAAAATAGGAACAACAGGTACGAATGGAGCCCTGAAAGGACGTGGACGATCCGGATCTTTCTTCCGCATAATCATTATGCCTACGCATACTAATACAAACGCAAGCAATGTACCTATGGAAGTTAAATCGCCGGCAACACTGCCCGGAATAAAGGCCGCGAATAACCCTACAAACAGGAATAGTATAATGTTTGCTTTGTATGGGGTTCTGAATTTAGGATGCAATTCTGAAAATGCTTTTGGAAGTAGCCCATCATTCGACATAGAATAAAATACCCTTGATTGTCCTAAAAGCATCACCAATATAACAGATGAAAACCCTGCTAATATGGCTACGGAGACTAATGTGGCAAGCCAACCGAAACCGGGCATATAGTGCTGGATAGCATAAGATACCGATGCTTCCTTGCCCGCTTTTACAAAATCAGTATAAGGGGCAACTCCCGTAAGCACGTGCGAAAACAAGATATATAAAATAGTGCAAATTGCCAATGAGCCCAGAATGCCGATTGGCATATCACGCTTGGGGTTTTTGGTTTCCTGCGCAGCAGTTGATACAGCGTCGAAACCGATGAATGCGAAAAATACTACGGCAGCACCTCTTAATACTCCAAGCCATCCATGATTTACAGCGGGAGAATAATCATAGTTTTTTCCACCTCCAATTGGAACCGGGGGAGCGTTATCGGGGATTAAATAAGGAATATGATTCGCGGGATTTATAAAATGCCATCCAACACCTATAAACAGTAAAACAATACCAACTTTTACAAATACTATAACAGCATTTACCTTTGCACTTTCCGATGTTCCTTTAATAAGCAGTAGCGATAATACAAGCAAGATAAAAAGAGCAGGAAGATTCATAATCCCATGTTCTCCGGCAGTGGAAACTTCTAAGGGGGAATGACACCACTGATAGGGTATTACACCTCCCAATAAATTATTCAGGTATTCGCTCCAGGCAATGGATACAGTAGCAGCGCCCAAGGCGTATTCCAATACTAACGCCCATCCGATAATCCAGGCCACTAATTCGCCCATGGTGGTATATGCATAAGTATATGCGCTTCCGGCTATCGGAATCATGGATGCAAACTCAGCATAGCACAGTCCGGCAAAAAGACAACCAATAGCAGCCACAATAAATGACAAGGTAACTGCATTTCCTGCATGTTCACCCGCAGCGGCAGCGGTACGCACAAATAAGCCTGCACCTATAATAGCACCTATGCCAAGGGCTACAAGCGATGGCGCTGATAATGTCTTTTTTAATCCGTGTTCTGAGCTATCGGCATCAGCCAATAATTTTGTGATAGACTTTTTTCTCCAAAGCGACATAATAAGTAAAAAGTTTATAAAGTTATAAAGTAGAAAGACAAAAGTAATATTAAAATAATACGAAACTCAATCCTTGATAAGGGGATATCTTTTCAAGCAAGGCTTTATAAAGTACGAAAGTCAAAGACTTTGATTATGAAATAAATATGTGATAACATAAATTATGCTGAAAAGAGGTGCCTTAAGCAAATATTTTAGTTTTTTTATAATTTGAATATTATTTTCTATCTGCAATACAAAGTGTCTTGTCCGGATATTGGCACATATTTTTCTTTGCTTCGGAAGGAACTCCGGGCGTATAACATCCATGATAATTACAATACGTCTCTTGTCAGTGTTGTTCCATGCTGAATGCTTAAAAGCATCATTAAAAAATAACCACTTGCCTTCGCTCCAGCCTTGTTGTTCTGCTCCTGCTTGTAGTCCACAATCCGGTAAACCTGCCGGGACTTCTATGCCCAAATGGCAGCGCATTACGGCATTGGTGTCCCCCCTGTGTGGTTCTATCGTAGTATGCGGAGCTAAACGACTCAAGGAAAAAGAAACCAATCCCGGAACTTGTTGAAGATATTTTGCAAGTGTAGGGCACGTATCAACCAGCCTTTCTTTTCTTGCCCGTAATTGCCAAAAGAGAAAAGTATAAGAACTCCATGAATCACCTTTGCTGAGCCCTACATAAGAATTGGAAGTAAATTCCTTGTCCCGTTCTTTTATCAAATCTTGAATTTCTCCTTTTATATCCTGCCAATGGTTTTCAATATCCATTGCCCATGCAGAGTCATGCGGATTAAAAAATACAGGCTCACCCTCTTCCTTATACCATTCACCGCTTGATGCATACCAGACTTTACTCATTAGTTTACTGAAACGTTATCGTACTTTCGTCATAATCAATGGTAACTCTTCCAAACTTGCTAAGTACGGTTTCTCCCATTAACAATGGTGCATTAATGCCATGCACAATAGTAGCAGGAACATTGTATAAAATCTTATTACCTACCCTGACTACCTTGAGCACAATAACGGTGCCTTTAGCTAAAGTTCCATTAGCAATTAATCCTTGCGTATCGCCTAAAATGTCTTCGGAAGTAAGCTTACCCAATGTCTTTAAAGTGTTTGCTTCATCGTCAGAAATACAAATACTGGATGCGCCGGTATCAAAAATAAAATCCACATCAATTCCGTCAATCTGTGCCGGTATCTTATAAATCCCTCCGAATTTTTGCATTTTAACGATGCTTACTTTGTTCATGCCATCATAATTGGGATCGTTATTCACTCTATTTTCATAGGCCTTTTTGAATCTTGGATTCAATCCCACGCACTTATTAAAATCATTTATAGATGCATCATATTGGCCCAATTCGCGTTCCGCATCTCCACGCCCAAGATAGGCTGCGGCATAATTTGGGTTTAACCCTATGGCGCTGTTAAAGTCTTGTATGGCATCCTGGTATTGCTTTAATTTGAATTTTGAAAAGCCACGTTCGTTATAGGTATTCTCGTAATCGGGTTTTAAATTAATAGCCTTGGTAAAATCTCCAATAGCGCCGTAATAATCTTTTTTCCAATATTTTAACATGCCTCTCGCTTCATAGGCATAAATGGCTGTTGGCTTTAATGCAATAGCTTTTGTGTAATCACTCATGGCGGCATCCGTGTCTTTATATAATTTAAATCCAACATCTGCCCTGCCTTTCCATACCCTCGCTGTATCGGGAAATTCCTTTACCGCTTTTTGAAAAGCTGTAAAAGCTTCCTCATATTTTCCTGCCCGTTCAAGTGACCAGGCTTGCTCTATTATGTTTTGAGCAAACATAGTTGTAGTTGACCATGTCAGCAACAGGAAATAAAGCAATCCATTCCGTATATATAATAACATCTGTGATAGTATTGAATTACTTGTTCTAAAATGGGTTGTGGCGAGGATTTAAGCAAGTCAAAAATAGGAATTTATTTTACTTCCTTTTTGTGTTTACCAGAGTGCTACTTATATAGTGTAAAGCACGAGATGCTTTTACCTGGCAATCTCAACTTTTCTTACAGCCATACTTCCATCTTGGGTTTGGACTTTGAGCAGATAAACTCCGGCAGCTAACCCAGATGTGTTTAAGGATATAAAATAGGTTCCGGTATAATTTTCACAAAGTAATTCTTGTCCGTTTAATGAAGTAAGCGTAACATTTACCGCGCCAGGTGTTTCAAGTTGTATGTTTATAGCACTGTTAGTGGGATTGGGGAATACAGAAACTACTGGTGATTTCTTGTAGGTAGGCACGGAAGTAATTACATAGCTGCTTTTATCAAGTACAAATAAAGAAGCTGGAATATTGCCAGCTGATTCACAAGAAATAAATAACCTGGTTCCTGAATGATCATAGCAAATACCTTCGGTTTGCCATTCATTATTATTACCTATTTCTATTCTCCTTTTATTGCCTGTGAAGAAACGGTGCCCCTGGTAGTCAGATAGAAACCATAAGAAGGAATTAGTATGTCCGCTAAGGTAGCCAACCAGGGCTATTTCCTTTGTTTTGGGGTTGTAGTCCGCTCCTGTAACCAAGCCGCTCGCATTCAGTGTATCAATAGGTGAAATACTATATGTACCCGGCGTTTTAGGCAGGCAATATTCACGGCTTTTGCTGTCACCCCGGTCTTTTGTGAAAATATAAAGGGAATCGCCAACTGAAATAAGAGATTCACAATCGAAATTATTGGTTTTGCTGGACACAAAGCTTTTCTGGTCGGTATAAGAAAACGCAATAGCCTGTGCAGTTACATGTACTAAAGGCCCGGAACCAATATCCGATTTTAGAATTTTTAGAATGGCCAGGTCTTTTCTATCTCCATCATTATTGCCAAAGTTACCTATGTATATATAGGCGCTGTCGTCTGCAATATCCTCCCAATCTGTATTAGGGTAGTTATCAATGTCTACCGTTTGCAAGGTGCTTGCATCAGTGGTATCTATTTTAAATATCTGGGGCGGATTGCCGCTATCATTATGGGTCCATAAGACATCATAACTATACGTAAGGCCCGAACTTTCATTTATGTTAGATGCCAAAGGGCTAATAAGTTTTGCTGTGGCATGAGTTACATTATAGGTGCAGGAGCCATCATTAATAACAGCATTAGGGTCATAATTATTAGCAGTGCTATCGGTACATCCGCTTTGGGCAGAAGCCTTTATGGCGCATGTAGCAATAACATAAAGGACAGCAAGTAATCTTTTCATAAAATGAATAAACTTCAAAATACTCCTTCATATATTTCCTGTATATTAACTGAATGTGAAGAGAAATATCGCGTATTCGTCATTTCAAAATTTATTCCCTGCGTTTTGCATTTCCAAAAAAGAATAACTTTGCGGCGCACAAAATAAGATATGCCAAAAGTAACCATAGACGGTATAGAGATAGAAGTGCCGGAAGGCACAACCATTTTGAATGCAGCCCGCATGATAGGCGGGAAGATTGTGCCCCCTGCCATGTGCTACTATTCAAAGCTTAAAACCACGGGCGGCTATTGCCGTACCTGCCTGGTAAAGGTGGTGCAAGGCTCTGCCAAAGACCCGCGGCCTATGCCGAAGCTGGTAGTTTCCTGTTCTACTACGGTTCAGGACGGGATGGTGGTTCAAAACATCACTTCTCCTGAAGTACTGGAAGCCCGCAAAGGGGTAGTGGAGTTTCTGCTCATTAATCACCCGCTAGATTGTCCTATTTGCGACCAGGCTGGCGAATGCAAACTGCAGGATTTGGGCTATGAACACGGACTGGCAAAAACCCGTTATGAATTCAAGCGCAGGACGTTTGAAATGGAAGATATAGGCGACAAGATCAAGCTGCACATGAACCGTTGCATATTATGCTACCGTTGTGTAAAGGTTGCCGACCAGCTTACTCCCCAAAGAGTACATGGTGTAATGAACCGTGGCGATGTAGCCGAAATAAGCACGTATATAAAGAACAATATTGAGAATGACTTCTCGGGCAATATGATAGATGTATGCCCTGTAGGAGCGCTGACCGATAAGACCTTCCGGTTTCAAAGCCGTGTATGGTATGTAAAACCAATGGATGCTCACCGCGATTGCAAAAAATGTTCCGGCAAAGTGGTGGTATGGATGAAAGGGGAAGAGATATTGAGGGTAACAGCTCGTATGGATAAAAATAATGAGGTAGAGGAATTTATCTGTAACGAATGCCGCTTTGAGAAGAAGAACCCTGCTGATTGGGTAATTGAAAAGCCTACCCACATTGACCGCCATTCGGTTATTGCTCAGAACCATTATGAAAAGGAAAGCCAGTTGAAACTGGGCAAGTTCACCGACCATAAGATGATACCTAAAGCTGAACCTAAACTAAAAAAATAGAGCCTGCTGAAATGTCCCTCTCACTCTTCATAATATATAAGGTAGTCCTGGTGGTTGTGGTATTTCTTATCTCGCTTCTTATCGCCATGTATTCCACTTATGCGGAGCGTAAAGTGGCTGCCTTTATGCAAGACAGGCTTGGCCCCAACCGTGCAGGGCCGTTCGGTATTTTGCAACCGCTTGCCGATGGAGTTAAAATGTTCATGAAGGAAGAAATCATTCCGCAGGTATCCAATAAGTTTTTATTTATTCTTGGTCCAAGTATTGCCATGTTTACAGCCTGCATTACTGGCGCTGTGGTTCCCTGGGGGAAATCACTGCACATTGCAGGACATGATTTTTCCTTACAGGTTACCGATATTAATATTGGCATTTTATATGTAATGGCCATAACCTCCATTGGCGTATATGGTATTATGATTGGCGGATGGGCGTCCAATAATAAGTATTCTCTGTTAGGTGCGTTAAGGGCATCTTCGCAAATGATTAGCTATGAAGTTGCTATGGGGCTTGCCATCATTGCGTTGGTAATGACCACCGGAACACTAAGCCTGAGAGATATTGCAGCACAACAAGCAGGCTGGCATTGGAACATTGTATACCAACCGCTCGGATTTTTGATTTTTCTCATCTGTGCATTCGCCGAAACCAACCGCACTCCGTTCGATTTGCCTGAAAGCGATTCGGAATTGATAGGTGGATACCACACCGAATATAGCAGTATGAAATTGGGCTTTTACCTGTTTGCCGAATACATCAATATGTTTATTTCGTCGGCTATCATGTCTACCCTTTATTTCGGGGGGTATAATATGCCCTTTATAGGCAGGTTGGGGCTTTCGCCTAATTTAGAAACTATTTTGGGAATCGTATTCCTGTTTGCAAAAATATTTTTCTTCATCTTTTTCTTTATGTGGGTGCGCTGGACTTTACCTCGTTTCCGCTTCGACCAGTTGATGAATTTGGGCTGGAAAATACTCATACCTTTGTCCATATTTAATGTGGCTATTACCGGATTTATTATATTAATGTTTCACAGATAACCCTCATGCAAACGCTCACCACACGAAGTAAAGTTGCGTCCAACAAAAAGATGACTTTTGTTGAAAAGCTTTATATCCCGGCTATTTTGGGCGGTATGCGCATTACGCTTAACCATTTCTTTAAAAAGAAAGTTACCATACAATATCCCGAACAAAAGCGTGAATTTGCTCCTGTTTTTCGTGGGCAACATGTATTGAAGCGCGATGAAAATGGCGCTGAACGCTGCACCGCTTGCGGACTCTGTGCCGTAGCATGCCCTGCCGAAGCTATTACCATGACGGCAGCTGAAAGAAAACCGGGAGAAGAAAGCCTATACAGGGAAGAAAAATATGCTTCCGTTTATGAAATAAATATGTTGCGTTGCATCTTTTGCGGATTATGCGAAGAAGCCTGTCCCAAAGAAGCTATTTTCCTTACCGACCGAATTGTAGATACAGAATATGTTCGCCAAAATCTTGTTTACGGAAAAGATAAGTTGGTGGAACCTGTTAATAACAGGATAGATGTTTCCGTGCGTGAAACCGAAGAAACCAGGGAGTTTAAAAAACATCCTGAATTTGCCCATAATAAACTTTACACCAAATCATCGAAGGCATGACGTTGTATTTATTTATTATCCTGGGCGTATTTGCTATTTTATCAGCGCTAATGGTGGTTCTTACAAAAAACCCGGTTCATAGCATCTTATACCTTGTACTCACCTTTTTCGCCATAGCCGGAGAATATGTTTTATTGAATGCCCAATTCCTTGCCATTGTAAATATTATTGTTTATGCAGGAGCCATTATGGTTCTCTTCCTGTTTGTAGTGATGTTGCTCAACCTGAATAAAGAAACCGAACCGCATAAAAGCGTTATGAGAAAATTGATTGCGGTAGTTGCTGCCGGATTATTATTAGTAGTATTGGTTGGTTCACTAAAGGGCGCTGATAATATGGCCATTAAGCCGTTCAGTCAAAACACGGGCCTTATTGAGAACCTCGGAAAAGTATTGTTCAATGACTTTTTGCTGCCTTTTGAATTATCAGCCGTATTATTTTTGGCTGCTATGGTAGGCGCAGTAATGTTAGGTAAAAAAGATATTAAATAATGAATCAGGCAATCCATACAATCCCCTTAGACTGGTATATTCTACTGAGCAGTATTTTATTCTGCATAGGTGTAATGGGTGTATTGTTCCGCCGCAATGCCATTATTATATTTATGTCCGTTGAACTTATGCTGAATGCTGTAAATCTTTTGTTGGTGGCTTTTTCAGCTTACCACAACGATGCGGCAGGGCAGGTATTTGTATTTTTCACCATGGCGGTAGCGGCAGCTGAAATTGCAGTGGGGCTTGCCATATTGGTAGTTGTATATAGGAATACCAAGTCGACAGATATTGATGTGTTAAACAGATTGAAGGGATAAGAACGATATGATGCAATATGCCGCTTTAATACCATTTTTTCCACTTGTAGGGTTTATCCTGATAGGCTTGCTGAATAAAAAGTTGCCTAAAAGTGCGGCTGCAATTTTTGCCTGTGGCATGTTACTCATTTCATTTGGCTTGTCTTTGTATGTGTTTATGAATATAAGCAGACAGGCGCAGGAATTGCAACTTGCTCCATGGATTAATGTCGGTTCCTTTTCCGCTTCTTTTAATTTCCTGCTCGATCCGCTTTCATCCATTTTCCTGATGATTATAACTGGCGTAGGTTTCCTTATCCATATCTACTCTATAGGTTATATGCACGATGATGACAAGCATAATATTTTCTTCGCTTACCTGAACCTGTTCGTATTCTTTATGCTGATACTGGTACTAGGTTCCAGCTACCTGCTCATGTTTGTGGGTTGGGAAGGCGTCGGATTGTCTTCATATCTCCTTATTGGTTTCTGGTTCAAAAACAATTCCTATAACAATGCGGCGAAAAAAGCTTTCATAATGAACCGCATCGGCGACCTTGGATTTTTACTGGGAATAATTTTATTGTTCATCACTTTTGGCAGTTCCGATTACTTAACCATTTTCCCTAAGGCGCAAGGCTTCATGGGAGGTGACCCAATGATTACCACTATCACCTTACTTCTCTTTGTGGGAGCTATGGGTAAGAGTGCGCAAATACCACTTTACACCTGGTTGCCTGATGCTATGGCTGGACCAACCCCTGTATCGGCACTTATACACGCAGCTACCATGGTTACTGCAGGTATATATATGGTTGCCCGTTCCGGAATTCTGTATGCTTTAGCGCCTGTTTCCATGTATGTAGTAGCATTGGTGGGTGTTGTAACTGCCGTATTTGCTGCCACCATCGCACTCACACAAAACGATATTAAAAAAGTGTTGGCATATTCCACGGTTAGCCAATTAGGCTATATGTTTCTTGGGCTCGGTGTTGGGGCATTCTCCTCTTCGGTGTTCCATGTAATGACCCATGCCTTTTTCAAAGCGCTTCTTTTCCTGGGTGCTGGTAGTGTTATTCACGGATTAGCGGGCGAACAAGATATTCGCAATATGGGCGGTTTACGTAAAAAATTGCCTGTAACATTTATTACATTCTTATTAGCAACCCTTGCTATTTCAGGTATACCTCCTTTTTCGGGCTTCTTTTCAAAAGATGAAATATTAGCACATGCTTTTGCATCTAATAAGCTTTTTTGGGCTCTTGGGGTAATTGGTTCTATGATGACGGCATTCTATATGTTCCGCCTGCTGTTCCTTACATTTTACGGAACTTATCGTGGTAATGGTAAAGTACATGCACACGAATCACCTAAAGTGATGACCATTCCGTTGGTGATTTTGGCTATTCTTTCCACCATTGGTGGACTGGTAGGAATTCCGGCATCATTGGGTGGAACTTCTCAAATCAGCAAATTCCTTGATCCTGTTTTCAAACCTGCGGAGGCTAAAATGATGCTCTCTGAAGGCTCCTCATCCATTTCAGAAATCGGATTAATGAGTATTACGGTGGTATTGGTTATTGCATCTATTTCACTGGCATGGTATTTTTATATTTCCCGTAAAAGGGTTCCATCTCCCGAGGGAACAAAGCTTCCGGTGCTTACAAATCTTTCATACCATAAATATTATGTGGATGAGATTTATAATGCGCTTATTACAAAACCCCTGGATAAAATTTCCGAATTCTTTAAAGACATTGTTGACAATAAGTTAATAGATGGTATTGTAAATGCTTCGGGTAAAGTTACGGAATGGCTTAGCGGGCTAATGCGTTTTGTTCAAACGGGCAATGTAGACTTTTACCTGCTCGCCATGGTTATCGGTATTGCATGTATAATCTTTTTTAAGCTGATGTAAGGTATGCCAACGATTACACTTCTCATATTGACTTTTGCAACCGCCGTAATCGGGCTGTTTATCCCTATCCGCTATGGAAACCGCTTTGCGTTTATTTCATCTATAGCCGTATTTTTATATTCACTATATTTATTTATTACGTTCCCCATCAGCGCTGATTATCAGAATGTAGTTGACTACCCCTGGATTCAGTCGCTTGGAATACACTTTAAAGTAGGCATGGATGGCATTTCCATATTAATGGTAATGCTTACTACCTTTTTAACTCCGCTAATTATTTTCTCTGTCCGCAAAAGTGAACCACGTCCGCGCGCGTTTTATTCTTTATTGCTTTTTATGGAAATGGCGCTCATTGGGGTTTTTGTTTCGATGGATGGTTTCCTTTTCTACATTTTCTGGGAAATAGCGTTAATACCTATTTACTTCATTTGTCTGCTTTGGGGCGGCAAAGACCGTGTAAGAATTACCTTAAAGTTCTTTATCTATACCCTTACCGGAAGCTTATTCATGTTAGTAGGCCTCATCTATTTATACCTGCACACACCCGGGCAACATTCTTTCGATATACAGTCATTGTATGCTGCGGGCAGATCGCTTAGCGCCCATGCGCAATGCATTTTATTCTGGTTTTTCTTCCTCGCTTTTGGTATTAAAATGCCGATATTCCCTTTGCATACCTGGCAACCCGATACGTATACCGACGCACCTGCACAAGGTACCATGATGCTTTCGGGCATTATGCTTAAAATGGGTATTTACGGATTAATCCGTTGGATGATACCTATGCTTCCATTAGGATTAGCTCAGAATTCGGAATATGTAATGTGGCTTGCCGTTGCCGGTGTTATTTATGCAGGAATTATTGCCTTTACCCAAAGAGATATGAAGCGCTTGCTGGCCTATTCTTCCATATCGCACGTTGGGTTGATTGCTGCCGGTATCTTTGCCTTTAACCAACAAGGCTTACAGGGTGGCATTATTCAAATGCTGAGCCACGGTATCAATGTGGTTGGTCTATTTTTTGTCGCAGACATTATTCAGTCGCGCACCGGGACAAGAGACCTTATTGCATTGGGCGGTATCCGTTCAAAGGCTCCATATCTGGCAACCGTATTTGCCATCATTATGCTGGGCGCAGTAGCCTTACCCTTAACAGACGGATTCCCGGGAGAATTTTTATTAATCAGCGGCGTATTCAAATATGAAACCACAGCAGGCGCAGTTGCAGGGCTAACTATTATCATTGGAGCTGTATATATGCTTCGCATGTACCAACGCAGCATGCTGGGTGAAACTTCACCATCAACAGATAATTTTACAGACCTTACCGCCGCAGAAAAAGCAGTACTTATACCTATTGTTATAATGGTTATACTAATTGGTATTTGCCCTAATTTATTTTTAAGAGTAAGCGAACCCGCTATAATGAAATTATTAAGCGGAATATAAACGGATGAACGAAAAGAACGCATGAATACGCTGATAATACTTTCCCTGCTTGGAGTGATAACACTCTTTGCCGAAATATTCCGGTTCAGGAAGGGTCTTTTCCCATTAATATTAATTGGGCTGGCCGCCGCATTTGCTGTTACCGTAATGGATTATAATAATCCGCAGGTGTATTATGGCATGATGAACTTCGACAATTATGCGGTTATTTTCTCCTGTGCAATTCTTGTTATTGCGTTCCTATGGTTTATGATGGCTAAAAACTATTTCTTGCAGGAAACCAGTGTTACCGACCATTTCGCCCTAATACTCTTTTCGCTGGTGGGCGCTATCGTAATGGTGTCGTTCAATAACCTCACTATGCTGTTCCTGGGAATTGAAATATTATCTGTTTCCGTATACGTGCTTGCGGCAAGTGATAAAAGCAATGTGATGTCCAATGAATCAGGGTTCAAATATTTCCTGATGGGCTCATTTGCTACCGGCTTTCTTTTATTTGGAATTACGCTGATTTACGGTGTTACTGGTTCGTTTGATTTAACTACCATACAACAGCATTTATCTACCAGTAACGAAACAGGCTTAGCTCTTGCAGGCGTTTTATTATTGCTGGTTGGGTTGAGTTTCAAATCATCATTAGCTCCATTCCATTTTTGGGCTCCTGATGTATACGAAGGGGCACCTACAACCGTGACCACCTATATGGCAACGGTTGTAAAAACTGCCGCTTTTGCTGCTTTCTTCCGTCTATTTTCAAACTGCTTTGCAGGCATTGCCGGTCATTGGACAGGTGTTCTCTGGTGGATGGTTGTGCTTACACTCTTTGTAGGCAATATCAGTGCAGTTCGCCAGAAAAGCCTTAAGCGTATGCTTGCCTATTCAAGCGTAGCGCATGCAGGGTATATTGCCATTGCTATAGTTTCTATTGGTGCGGCATCTGCTTCAGCTATATTCTACTATACGTTCACGTATTCCATTTCAAGCATCAGTGCATTTACCATTTTATTTATCGTTTCCAGGCACAAAGGCAATAAGGACATTTCCGCATTTGAAGGCATGTCGAAAGCTAATCCGTTGCTTTCTTTTGCCATGACGGTTGCTATGCTATCACTCGCAGGTATACCACCCACCGCCGGATTTTTTGCAAAATATTATGTTTTCCTTACCGCTATTCATAATGGAAATACCTTATTGGTATTAATTGCTGTGATAGCTGCTTTAATAGGTGTTTACTATTATTTCAGGGTGATAATTGCCATGTACTTTAAGCCCGAACAACAGCTTGTTCCTATAAAAGTAGGTGCTATGCATAGAATAGTGCTTATTATAACTACTATTCTCACTATTTTCTTAGGCTTATTCCCCGACTTGCTTTTGGGGTGGCTATAAGGGGTATAATCTCTTGTAAGGTTTCTCTACAGTTTTATTAAATTAGATTTTCTATTAGCTTTGTATAGAAAATTCTAAATCCTATATTCGTTATGAAACGCTCCGACATAAAAAAGATGCCTGCTTCACAGGCAACCAATATCCATGAAGTAGAGGACATAGACGTAATAGAAGCATTGGAAAAGTATGGTAGAAAATACATATCTCCTGAAAGGGAAAAGCTAATTGCACTGGAAGATAAAGTATATGCTCCGGGCAAATGGATGGCAAGGGACATTATCCAGCACCTGATTGATGCCGAAAGAGTATTTTCCTATCGCGCTATGCGTTTTGCCAGGAATGATAAAACTCTTTTACCCGGTTTTGAAGAAAACGATTATGCTGTAACCGCTGAAGCGTCTAAAAGAAGCTTAGATGAATTACTGGAGGAATTTTACGCAGTAAGAGAATCTACCATCCGGCTTTTTAAAAGCTTTACCGATGAAATGCTTATGCGCGAAGGAGTGGTGCCAAGCGGCAATATGTCTGTTCTGGCTATTGGGTTTACTATCCCCGGTCATACTATCCACCATTTAAAGGTGCTGAAAGAGCGATACTATCATCTAATAGGGTAGATATAGTGAAGTTTTCATTTTTCATCATCCTTTGTATGTTCCAAAAACCTTCCGGAACGTATCTGATATTTCACCCAGCGAAACATAATTTTCGCAGGCATCTACAATAGCGGGCATTAGGTTTGTATCTGTTTTAGCTTCATTTTCCAGTCGTGCCAGGCACGCTTTCACCTTTTCGTTATCGCGTTCTGTTTTTACTTTCTTCAACTTATCCATTTGGAGTTGCCTGATGGAATCATCCACCCGCAAAAGGTTTTCAGGCATTTTTTCTTCTACGGCAAACTTATTTACGCCTACTATTATTTTTTCTTCTTTCTCTATTTTATCCTGGTATTCAAAAGCAGAAGCCGCAATTTCATTTTGTATATAGCTCTTTTCAAGTGCTTTTACAGCGCCGCCCATTTTTTCTATTTTATCCAAATATTCCCAGGCAGCTTTCTCTACCTGGTTGGTAAGGGTTTCGATAAAGTAAGAACCTGCCAATGGGTCAACCGTATTCGGAACCCCGCTTTCATAAGCAATTACTTGTTGTGTGCGTAAAGCTAGTCTGGCGGCATCTTCTGTTGGCAAGGCGAGTGCTTCATCAAAGCCATTGGTGTGGAGAGATTGTGTTCCACCCATTACCGCAGAGAGTGCCTGTATAGTCACCCTTATGACATTATTGTAGGGTTGTTGTGCCGTAAGTGTAGAGCCCGCTGTTTGTGTATGGAAACGCAACATCTGCGCTTGGGCATCTGTGGCACCTAAATCTTTCGTAATCTTTGCCCACATCCTACGTGCCGCACGGAATTTGGCCACCTCTTCAAACAGGTTGTTATGTGCATTAAAAAAGAATGATAATCTTTTCGCGAATACATTTATGTCGAGCCCTTTTTTCTGTGCAGCCCTGCAATACTCTCGCCCGTTGGCAAGCGTAAAGGCGAGTTCTTGCACTGCGGTAGAGCCCGCTTCGCGTATGTGGTAGCCCGATATGGAAATAGTGTTCCACTTGGGGACTTCTTTGCTGCAATACTCGAAAATATCAGTGATAATGCGCATGGAAGGAGTAGGAGGGTAGATATAAGTTCCCCGAGCAGCGTATTCTTTCAGTATATCATTTTGTATAGTGCCTGAAATCTTTTTAATATCTGCTCCTTGCTTCCGGGCAAGGGCTATGTACATGCCAAGCAAGGTAGATGCGGTGGAATTAATAGTCATGGAGGTAGAAATATTCTCCAGTTTAATGCCATCGAATAATATTTCCATATCGCGCAGTGTGTCTATTGCTACGCCTGATTTACCTACTTCTCCTTCCGACAAATCATGGTCGGAATCATAACCCATTTGCGTAGGAAGATCGAAAGCAACAGAAAGCCCCGTAGTACCATTATTAAGAAGGTAGTGGTAGCGTTTATTTGATTCTTCAGCAGTGGAGAAACCGGCATATTGGCGCATGGTCCACAACTTGCTTCTATACATATCAGGATGAACACCCCGTGTAAAAGGATAAATACCGGGCTGCTCATCAGAAGCAGCAACAGGCGGATAACAGCGTTCTATTTCAATTCCGGAATCGGTGAAAAACTTTTTTTCTGCGGACTTATCCATGCTAATTAATTATTAAAACAAACAAAGATAGACATTGAACGGTATGTAAATAGTATATATATTTACAGTAGAGTTTCGTATTAATTGATTAAAATGAAGGCTATGACTAAGAAGCTACTATTCACACTATTTATCATTGCCTGCTTTATGAGCAGCTCTCAGGCACAGGTAATATTCTCGCAGGATTTTCAATCTAACGGAAATAATATTCCTGTAGGATGGAAGCAACAAAATCCATCCGAGGATCCTAGCAATTTAGGTTGGCAATTTGGTACATATGCCGGAGGATATTTCGGCGGTTACGATGTGCCATATCATGGCAATATGGCCTACGTGAATGATGATGATAATAATCATCCCACGCGTCAGAATTACGATACTTTATATAGTCCTATTATTAACTTAAATAGTTATTCCAAAATTTTCATTTCGTTCGATGTATGGTATTACCAATACTATATAGGTACTGCCACATTAGCCGCATCTATCGATGGTGGTCATACATGGGCTACGCTCGATACGAATGGCGGCTCGAGCGGATTCAACTGGAGGACCGCGATATATGATATTTCAAGCTTGGGAGGGCAAGCTAATGTAATGCTTGCTTTCACATACTCCGATGGTGGATATACTTTATTAGGAGAGTGTATTAATTATGTAACTATATACTCTCCTGACAGTTTAGATCTTAGTATTACAAGACAAAATCTTACATTTTTATGTGGTAAGGGAAATCCGTACCAGGTTTCAGGGACATTAAGAAATTTTGGGAGTAACACCATTCATTCCATGCGGTTAAATTACAGTGTCAACGGAGGTCCCGTAGCCAGTTATCCAATTACAGGGCTCAATATTTCTGAATTGACGAACTATAGCTTTATACATCCTATTTCCTGGATTCCATCCATAACTGGTAATAATGTTATGAAAATATGGGCGGACAGTATTAATGGCAATAATGCGGACCAGAATCATGCGAATGACACACTTACTACAACATTTTTGGTGATAGATTCCATACAGGTGAAAGAACCGCTGATAGAGGAATTTTCCCAGGCCTCATGCGGCCCATGTCTTTACTATGCTCCTAGATTTGATTCTATCGCCGACAGTGTTAAAACATTTTGCAATACTATTCACTACCACGTAAACTGGCCGGCCCGTGATTTTATAAATAATGTAACGGAAGATGCAATTTATCCTCGGGTGAACCTGTATGTTGTTCCCGGTGTTCCTGATGTTTTTGTAGATGGAGCGGGTAGCTCTTCTCCAACATATAAGGGACTCCTGCAGGAAAAAGCGATAGGCTCCCAATTTAAAATTACGATTAATGCTACCTATAGCCCAGGTACAAGGACATATAACGTCAGTACGGGCATTAAATCCTTCGCCCAATTACCTTCAGGATTAAAAGCTTATGTTGTGTTGACAGTTGATACTATAAAATACCAAAACGACCAAAGTCTGGAGGACCCACAAGCCGGTTTTGAACCTCCTATTGGCGTTACCAATGGAGGCGATCCCGATAACATATATTCGTATACGCTTGATTTTCCGGAAGTGGTTGAAGCAATAATGCCTGATGGATATGGAACTAAATTAGGTTCTTTTACCCCGGGACAAACCGAAACTCTTAATTATAGCTGGATAAAAGACCATGCATGGGCAGATAGCAATAAATTGTGGAAATACGATTCTGTAGGAACCCATATTACCGTTTTTATACAAGATTCCGTTTCAAAATACGTTTATCAAAGTGCTATTGCTGTGCCAACCATTACTACCGGGATGCCGGAATTTTCTAATAATAATGATTTTGAACTTTTCCCTAATCCCGCTAACCTGCAAACAACACTTGCCTTTAATTTAAATGAAGAACAAGAGGTAAGTATGGAGATATTGAATTTACTGGGAGAAAAGGTCTATTCAAATCGATTGGGAAAACTCTCTCCGGGGACTTATTCAGAGAATATTGCAACAAAAACCATGTGTGCTGGAGTTTATTTGGTCCGGCTTATTACAGATAAAGGAACTACGGTTAAGAGGTTAGTGGTTCAATAATATCATTCTGGGCTGAATGGTATCTTTGTATCGAACCAAATATGAATTCAACCCTTAAAACAAAAATTGCCATTATAGGTGGCGGCCCCGCAGGATTAATGCTTGCTGCCAGGTTAGACGAAACTAAGTTTGAAGTTACCATCTATGAAAAAAATAGTGCTCCTGCACGTAAGTTTTTAGTTGCCGGGCATGGCGGTTTTAATTTAACACATTCAGAACCTATTGAACAGTTTATTAAACGCTATACACCTTCTTCTTTCTTTGCGCCCCTTCTTCGTTCATTCTCAAATACCGATTTGCAAGCATGGCTTAACACCATCGGTATCCCCACCTTTACAGGAACCAGCAAACGCATCTTTCCGCAAAAAGGCATTAAACCGATACAAGTGCTCAATGCCATCTTAAAAGTTTTAAAAAATAAAAACGTAAAATTCCATATAGGATATAATTGGCAAGGTGAAGAAATCGATGCTGATATAACAGTATTTGCCTTAGGTGGATCAAGCTGGAAAGTAACCGGTTCTGATGGGAGTTGGGCCGAGTATTTTCAAAATCATGGAATTGAAATTATCCCCTTCCAGGCCTCTAATTGTGTCTTTCAAATTAATTGGCCTAAAAATCTCATTAGCCTTGCGGCGGGCTTGCCTCTAAAGAATATTGCTTTAAAATCTCTCGACATCATTAAGAATGGAGAAGTGGTTATAACTGAATTTGGTATGGAGGGTAGCGGCATTTATGCGCTTAGCCCACAAATACGCCAGCAACTCAATGAACAAGGTAAAGCAATATGCTACATTGACTTGAAGCCATCTTTGCGTATTGACAAGCTAACTCAACTTTTGGAGGAGAAACCGGGCAATTATACCATGACAAAATATTTGGATAGCGCCTTGAATCTTTCCAAGGCTCAACTCGCGCTTCTAAAAAATCTTACAGAAAAAGAAGATTTCCTAAAGCCTGAAATACTTGCTGTCAAAATAAAAGAACTACCGCTGCTAATAACAGGACTGGGCCCGATTGACCAAGCTATTTCGACAACGGGAGGAATATCACTCAACGAAATTGATAGTAACTTTCAATTGAAAAAGCTGCCTAACCACTATGTTATTGGCGAAATGCTTGATTGGGATGCACCCACAGGTGGTTATTTACTGCAAGGTTGTTTCAGCATGGGCTATAATTTGGCTGAATATTTGAATAAATCCGTGTAAAGAGATTTAGTTAAGCGCTTTTGCAATCGCCTTTTCCAAATCATCACCTATTAGGTTATGCCCTACTATTTTCCCATCGGGATCAAGAAGAAAATTAGCAGGAATAGAGCGTATTCCATACATGGTGGCTACTGCATTTTTCCATAGCTTAAGGTCCGATACTTGTGTCCAGCTCAGTTCTTCGTCATGAATAGCCTTTAGCCACAGTTGTTTTTTGTTATCCAGAGAAACACCGAGAATAGTAAAGTTTTTGCTTTTGTATTTGTTGTATACAAAAACCACATTCGGGTTTTCGCGCCTGCAATCCGGACACCAGCTTGCCCAAAAATCTACTAATACATATTTACCGTGAAACGATGATAGTGAAATCGGTTTGCCCGCGGTGTCATTTTGCGTAAAGTCAGGTGCTGATTGGCCTATTCCAACAAGTTGTGTAATAGCTATCGCTTGTTTTATTGTTTTACCATAGCTACTTTGCTGAACCATAGGATTGAAGGAACTGTATACACTTTTTAAGTCTTCCAGGTCAGGCTCAAAAAGCATATTGCCTGCTACTGCCCATGCGCTGACAATAGAATTAGAATGGCTTTTTGCATACACACCTACTGCCTTGGCTTGTTCCTTAACCAATTGGTCAGATACTTTATCTAAGCTGTCTCCCACAATTTTATCTTTCCGTTCGTCCGCCTTTTCATAGGCTGAATCTATTGCATGTTGTCTCAAGTCAAAGGGCGCCAGCACGCTTTTATATGCCATATACATATCTTGTGCGGGTGTGCTTGATAGTTGTGCTTTGTTGATAGTGTCCTTAATGGTTATCTCGATGGTTGTATCTTCTATGAAAAAAGCAAGTGCCTGCGGGTTCATCCTTCTCAACCCGGAATGGCTTATATAATACGATTCTTTACCTGCCCATAAATGGTATAAAGTAGGTTCTGCTACTTTACCGGTAAATGTAAATGCATGATTTTGAATTTTGGCAGAATCCCATATTAAACCAGTAGAATCCTCATGTTGTAAGTATGCCCAGCCTGAATCTATTGTTGCTACATTACCTTTTAGGGTATAGCCACCCACATTTGATTTGGAGTTGTTTCCGGTACTACATCCGCTAAAAGTAACTGTTGAGATTGTGAATGCAAGCAATACAATTTTGTTCATAGGATATGGTTTGTCTTTACTACAGCAAAAGTAGAAATTATATTACCGGTACATAAAAAATACCCTTCAACCCTCTGAATACTATGAATGGGTCGAAAAAATAGGCTATTTTTGCGCCCCGTATAAAAATACGGTCACCCTTATGTCGAAAATGGAAAACATACGTAATTTTTGCATCATTGCACACATTGACCATGGTAAAAGTACACTGGCTGACAGGCTTTTAGAGTTTACCAAGACCATCAGCGGCCGTGATATGCAGGCGCAGATTCTGGATGATATGGATTTGGAAAGAGAGCGTGGCATAACTATTAAGAGCCACGCCATTCAAATGAATTTTACCAGTAAGGGAAAGCAATACGTATTTAACCTTATTGATACTCCCGGCCACGTAGATTTTTCTTATGAGGTATCCCGGTCCATAGCGGCCTGTGAAGGAGCTTTGTTGCTAGTTGATTCTACGCAGGGGATACAGGCGCAAACCATATCAAACCTTTACCTAGCTCTGGATAATGACCTTACAGTTATTCCGGTGCTAAACAAAGTGGATATGCCCAATGCCATGATAGAGGAAGTGAAGGACCAGATGGTGGAAATTATAGGCTGCCGGAGAGAGGAGATATTACTGGCAAGTGGTAAAACAGGCCAGGGGGTAAATGAAATTCTGGAAGCGATTATTGAAAGAATACCTGCGCCTAAAGGTGATCCAAACGCACCCTTGCAGGCGCTTATATTTGACTCTGTTTTTAATATTTTCCGCGGGATAGTTGCTTACTATAAAGTAGTTAACGGCACCATTAAAAAAGGTGACCTGGTTAAATTTGTCTCCACGGAAACGGAATATATTGCGGAAGAAGTAGGTGTGCAGAGATTGGCCTATGAACCCCGTAATACAGTAAGTGCCGGCGATGTAGGATACATTATTTCCGGTATTAAAGCGGCCAAAGAGGTTCGAGTAGGTGATACCATTACTACCGTTGCCGAACCTTGTAAAGAAGGCATACATGGCTTTAAGGAAGTAAAACCAATGGTATTTGCAGGGATTTATCCTATAGATACCGACGATTACGAAGAACTCCGTGGCGCAATGGGAAAATTGCAGCTCAATGATGCGGCTTTGGTGTATGAACCGGAGTCTACCGCTGCTTTGGGATTCGGTTTTCGTTGCGGGTTTTTAGGGATGTTGCATTTGGAAATTATCCAGGAGCGTTTAGACAGGGAGTTCAATATGAACGTTATTACCACTGTTCCTAACGTTTCCTATAAAGCGTATGATACTAAAGGGGAGATGCTGATTATTAACAACCCCAGCGATATGCCCGACCCTACCATGCTCGACCATGTAGAGGAACCTTATATACAGGCCAATATCATTACCAAAACGGAATTTGTCGGCTCTATCATGTCCCTTTGTATTGAAAAGAGAGGGTTCATAAAAAACCAGCATTACCTTACTACCGACCGGGTTGAAATGGTTTTTGAAATGCCTCTTGCCGAAATCGTATTTGATTTTTATGACCGCCTTAAGAGCATCTCGAAAGGCTACGCTTCGTTCGATTATACACCTGTTGACTATAGGGCATCTGAACTGGTGAAACTGGACATCATTCTGAACGGAGAACTGGTAGATGCTTTAGCTGCCTTGATTCACAGGGATCATGCCCAGGAATTTGGCAGAAAGATTTGCGAAAAATTAAAAGAATTAATTCCCCGCCAGCAATTCCAGATAGCCATACAGGCAGCCATTGGAGCCAAAATTATTGCCCGCGAAAACATCAGTGCTATTAGGAAAGATGTTACAGCCAAGTGCTATGGTGGCGATATTTCACGTAAGCGTAAACTGCTTGAAAAGCAAAAGAAAGGTAAAAAACGGATGAAACAAGTAGGCAATGTTGAAATTCCGCAATCTGCATTTATGGCGGTACTAAAACTGTAATGAATAATTAAGAATTAATAAATTAAAAATCGCTTCATCCTCAAACATTATCAATTATTAATTTTTAATTCTTAATTTAAAAAGTGCATCGTTTCTACATTTCTGAAGTATCTGGAGATACATGTAAGTTAAGCGAAGAAGAATCTAAGCACTGCATAAGGGTTTTGCGTTTGGAGCAAAATGATATGGTTGAAATTACCGATGGCAGGGGCAATCTGTTCAAGGCTATCATTGAAAATGCTAATCCTAAAGCTTGCGTTTTAAGAATAACGGAACATCATAAAGAGCCTTTTCCCTCTTGGGAACTGCTCGTGGCGGTTGCGCCCACCAAAAACATGGCCCGCATGGAATGGCTAATGGAAAAGCTTACCGAGATAGGTTTTACTAAACTTATCCCCGTAGAATGCCACAATTCTGAAAGAGTAGTATTGAAAACAGAACGATTGAAGAAAATTGCCTTGGAAGCAATGAAGCAATCGGGCCGGGTTTATTTGCCCCAGGTTGAAGAACTTACTTCCTTTAAAAACTTAATAGATAAATATCATTCATTCGCAGGACAAAAGTTTATTCCGCATTGTAATGATTCAGAACGTAAAACAATTTCCTCAGCATATAAAAAGGGAGAAAGCGCGATGGTACTAATTGGCCCTGAAGGCGATTTTACAGAAGAAGAAGTAAAATTGGCCATTAATGCAGGATTCATCCCTGTTACTTTAAATGAAAATACCTTGCGGACAGAAACTGCTGCATTGGTAGCAGCTGTTGCGTTAAAGATGATTAATGAGTAGGGTTATTTCGGCTATGTTTTTTATTTCCCTAACTCCAAGATTTTCGTAAAGAAATCGCCTATGAAACCCTGAATTTCAAATATTTTAACATTTTTTATACATAAGGGAAATAGCCAGTTTACTTATTTTTTTTATCTTTACGTCTCTAATCAAAAAAACTGTCATGAAAAAATATACATGGTTACTCTCAGGCGCATTATTAATTGCGGGTTCTGCATTTACCCCTTTAAAAGCTCAAATAAGTATTATGCAGGCCGATGTGCCTGTAATTGGCTCAAAGGCCGTTATGGATATAGATGCTACCGGCAATTTCCCACCTCAGGCTGCAAGTATTACTGCTCAAACCTGGAACTATGCAAGCCTTGGGAATTCAGGTACAAGCCAGTATTTGTTTGTTGACCCGGCAGCCACCGAATATCACGCTGCTTTCAAGTCCTCTAATTTGGCCGACACCTTATTGTATGGCACCGGGTATACCTATTTCTTATCAAGCCCCACTACATTTTCAGGTACCGGTTATGGCGAATCGAAATATGGATTTGCATTATCTATTACCTTAAGTCCTTACTTTGTGCAGGTACCACTCCCGGCAACGTTAGGCACTATAGATGGCGGCGTAAGTAAAGGCGATAGCACAATGGCAATTAATTATGCCCCTTATGATTCTGGAAAAGCTAAAATAGAAATTCATTATGCCGATACGGTAGATGCTTATGGTACCATGACCACCCCTTACGGAACACAAAATGTAATCAGGCAAAAGCATTATGATGTTACGGTAGATACACTGTGGGGGCATATTGCCCATGGCGCCTGGACGATATTCCGGACTACTACCACAGTGAACTATACATATCGCTGGTATGCTAAAGGTCTCAGCTATTATTTTGCCATCATGCAAATGGATCATACCAATACCAAAGACTCCATTATTCAATGGTATAACGGAACTAATTTGGGTGTAGGCGATATCTCTAATTCTAAGTATACATCTTTATATCCTAACCCATGTCAAACACAAATAACATTCAACTGTTCTGCACCTCAGGCAAAACAAGTTTCCGTGTTTGATATGACCGGAAGACAACTTTCTACACAGGAAATGAATAGCGGAATGACTTTAATGAATACATCTACCTATAAGGCAGGAATGTATTTCTACAGAGTTTCCGATATTTCAGGTAATGTACTGGACAGAGGAAAGTTTATAGTTCAATAAGGTTTAAAAATCTATAATATGCCCTAAAGAGTCATTGACTTTTTAGGGCATATTTTTTTGTGCTGTAACTTTGTAACATGCTCAACCGAGGTACCCATATAAGCAACGAACTATTTTTCATTACGCAGCAAAAAACAAATGGTAACATTTGCCATATCTTATTGCTTTTTATTGTTATTAGCAATGGCATGAAGATTCAAATGGCTGGAATTCAATTTAATACAGAAAAAAAGGCTAGCCTATTTCATTGTATTTTCATTGCAAGTTCTATTGTTATTTCATTGCTAATGGGCAAAATAAGTTTTATAGCTAATAAACAATAGTACGTCTTGAAAATATGAATAGTTTTTACAGGCCTGTTTACGGATTAAAGGGGAGGATGGAAAGGAATAATCAATATCCCAAATTGGGCCGTAACCATTTTTCCGTTTCTTCCAGGCTCATACCTTTACGTTTGGCATAATCTTGCACCTGGTCCTTGTTTATTTTTCCCAACGAGAAATAATGCGATTCCGGATTGGCAAAATATAAGCCGCTTACAGCAGCCGTAGGAAACATGGCCATGCTATCGGTCAGTTCTATGCCTGTTTTAGGGTATACTTCAAACAGTTCAAAATGCTCTATTTTCTCCGTATGGTCAGGACAGGCAGGATAGCCTGGTGCAGGCCGTATTCCACGATACGATTCTTTAACCAGTTCTTGTGCCGTAAAGTTTTCATTCGGCGCATAGCCCCAGAATTCTTTCCGCACTTTTTCGTGCAACAATTCTGCAAAGGCTTCTGCCAAACGGTCTGCCAGGGCTTTAATCATGATACTACTATAATCATCGTGCTGCTTTTCAAAGCGGCGAATGAGGCGTTCAATGCCGAGTCCCGCGGTAACTGCAAATCCACCGATATAATCAATCTTGCCGGAATCTTTAGGCGCAATAAAGTCTGATAAAGCAATATTGGCTTGTCCTTCGGGCTTTTTGGTTTGCTGGCGGAGTGTATGTAACACAGCTTTTACATTTGTACGATTTTCATCATCATAGATTTCTATATCGTCATCATTTACACTATTGGCAGGATAAAATCCGGCTACGCCTTTCGCCGTGAGCCATTTCTCGCTGATGATTTTATTCAGCATTTCTTGTGCATCGTCAAAAAGCTTTTTGGCCTCCACTCCCTTTTCAGGATCGCCAAATATTTTCGGATAGCTTCCCTTCATTTCCCATGCGTGGAAGAAAGGGGTCCAGTCAATGTATTTTGCAATTTCAGCAATCGGGAAATCAGGCAATGAAATATTGCCAACAAGCATAGGTGCCGTAATATGGGCTTTTTCCCAATCAGGCTTCATCTTGTTTCTGCGGGCTTCGGCGAGGCTTATAAATTTCTGTTCTGAGTTTTTGTTTTTGTGCATCGTACGCAGTTGCTCATATTCCCTTTCAACCGTTTTGAGGAAATCATTTTGATTGGGAGATAATAAACTACTTAGCACATTCACACAGCGCGATGCATCATTCACATATACAACTGGATTATCATATTCCTGCGCTATTCTAACAGCCGTATGCACTTTAGATGTCGTAGCTCCACCAATAAGTAAAGGAATTTTAAAATTATTCCTTTTCATTTCCTTGGCTATATGAACCATCTCGTCAAGCGAAGGCGTAATAAGCCCGCTAACGCCTATGGCATCTACCCCTTCTCTAATGGCAGCTTCCAGTATTTTTTCGCAGGGCACCATCACGCCTAGGTCAATAACTTTATAGTTATTGCAGCCCAGCACAACGCCTACAATATTTTTTCCTATGTCGTGTACGTCGCCTTTTACGGTTGCCATTAGTATTTTACCTGCCACACTGGCACCTTCGGCTTTTTCCTCTTCCATAAACGGGGTGAGGTATGCTACGGATTTTTTCATTACACGGGCGCTCTTTACGACCTGTGGTAAAAACATTTTTCCAGAGCCGAATAAATCACCTACAATGCTCATTCCGGCCATCAGCGGGCCTTCTATCACTTCCAATGATTTTGCGAAGTTCTTTCGCGCTTCTTCGGTGTCTTGTTCTATATATTCATCAATGCCCTTTACCAGTGCATGCGCCAAACGTTCATTTACCGGGAAGCTTCTCCAGGCTTCGTCTTTCTCTATCTTTTTTCCTTTTGACTTAATGGTTTCCGCATACGTAAGCAAATTCTCGGTTGCATCTTCTTTTCGATTCAGCAAAACGTCTTCCACTAATACCAATAAGTCTTTGGGTATTTCATCATAAATCTGCAACATGCCGGGATTCACAATTCCCATGTCCATGCCTTCTTTGATCGCATGATATAAAAACGCAGAGTGTATGGCTTCCCTCACTGTATCATTCCCGCGGAAGGAAAAAGAAACGTTACTCACACCTCCGCTTACTTTGGCATAGGGAAGATTTTCTTTTATCCATTTAGTAGATTCAAAATAATCAATGGCATTGCGCTTATGCTCTTCAATACCTGTACCTACAGGGAATATATTAGGATCGAAAATAATATCTTGCGGAGGAAAATGAACTTGTTTCGTTAAAATATCATAAGCCCTTGCACAAATTTCTTTTCTTCTATCCAAGGTATCTGCCTGGCCTTTTTCATCAAATGCCATCACAATAACGGCAGCTCCATACTTCCTGACTTTCCGGGCTTGTTCAATAAATTTTTCTTCGCCTTCTTTTAAGCTTATCGAATTCACAATGGATTTCCCTTGTGTGCATTTTAATCCTGCTTCAATCACTTCCCACTTCGACGAGTCAATCATAATGGGTAGTTTGGCAATATCCGGCTCTGCTGCTACTAAATTTAAAAACTTAACCATCGCGGCTTTCGAGTCGATCATGGCTTCATCCATGTTGATATCAATCACCTGTGCGCCGCCATCTACCTGGTCTCTCGCAACACTTAATGCTCCGTTATAATCACCTGAAGTAATAAGTTTTGCAAATTTCTTAGAGCCTGTGATATTGGTACGCTCGCCAATATTCATGAAATTACTTCCGGGGAAAAGCGTTACCGCTTCCATGCCGCTGAGGTGGAGTAGGGTATCAGGTTCCGGCTTTTTGTGGGGTGTAGCTTTAGATGCAGCGTGAGCAATCGCTTTGATATGGTCCGGTGTGGTACCACAACATCCGCCTATAATATTTACAAAACCATTCTTTAGAAAATCATCTACAAAAACGCACATGGTTTCAGGTGTTTCGTCATATTCCCCAAACTGGTTAGGCAATCCGGCATTCGGGTAACAACTAATGTAGTAAGGAGCTTTTTGCGACATTTCCTCTAAATACGGGCGCATTTCTTTTGCGCCTAATGCGCAATTCAAGCCAATGCTTAGCAGGTTTTCATGCCTTACCGAAGTAAGAAACGCTTCTACCGTTTGGCCTGAAAGTGTTCTTCCGCTGGCATCGGTAATAGTTACCGAAACCATGATTGGAAGTCGTTTTCCTGTTTTCTCATAATAAGTTTCAATAGCAAATAATGCCGCTTTGGCATTTAAACTGTCGAAAATAGTTTCTACTAAAAGCACATCTGCACCGCCATCTACCAATCCGCCGATTTGTTCCGTATATGCATTTACAACATCGTCGTAATTTACTGCCCTGTAACCCGGGTCATTTACATCGGGCGAAAGCGAGGTTGTTTTATTTGTGGGACCTAATGTCCCTGCTACAAATCTTGGTTTAGCGGGATTTTTAGCGGTGTAATCATCAGCAGCTTTCTTGGCAATTTTAGCTGACTCGAAATTTAATTCGTAAGTCAGCTCGCTCATGTGATAATCGGCCAGTGAAAGCGGATTTGCGTTGAATGTATTGGTTTCAATAATATCTGCTCCTGCCTCTAAATAAGCACGATGAATATCCTCAATCATCTTCGGATTAGTGAGGGAAAGCAAATCATTATTGCCTTTTACCGGGTGAGGATAATTTTTAAAACGCTCTCCGCGATAATCTTCTTCCGTAGGCTTATGGCGCTGAATCATGGTGCCCATAGCGCCATCAATTACCAGGATGCGTTTTTCAAGTTCTATTTCAATTTTACTTTTCATCTTATATTATTTCAGACCACTGATTACTGATTATTTTTATATCCTAATTTCTCACGCACGCGTTGCAGGGTTTTTCTTGCAACTACTCTTGCTTTATCCGCTCCTACTTTTAGCTTTTTATCCAACTCTTCTACATTGCCCATATAATAAGCATATATCTCCCTCTCCTTTTTAAACTTTTCTACCAAAGTTTGATACAATGCTTCTTTGGCATGGCCATATCCATAGCCCCCACGCAAGTAGTTTTGTCGCATTTCCTCTATCTTATCTGTCGGCGCAACAAGGCTGTATAACTTAAATACGATGCATGTATCAGGATTCTTGGGTTGTTCCATAGGAGTAGCATCGGTAATTATTTTCATAATCACTTTACGCAATTCCTTATCGGGCAGGAAAAGATTGATGGTATTATTATAAGATTTACTCATCTTTTGCCCGTCAATGCCCGGAATTATCATTACCTGTTCATCTACTTTAGCTTCGGGAATAACAAAGGTTTCTCCACAGCGGTTATTGAATGAACTGGCAATATCTCTGGTCATTTCGAGATGCTGTTGCTGGTCTTTTCCTACAGGTACATAGTTTGCATCGTATAAAATAATGTCTGCAGCCATTAATACAGGATAGATAAATACGCCTGCATTCACCTCGGATAAACGGTCTGATTTATCCTTAAAGGAAGTTGCATTAGCAAGCATGGGGTATGGTGCAAAGCAAGTTAAATACCAGGTTAACTCAGTTACTTCCGGGACATCGGATTGACGGTAGAAGACAGCCTTATCAGGGTCTAAGCCCAAAGCCAGCCACGCGGCAGCTACTCCATAGGTATATTCTTTACGGATGTTTGCATCAAAAATAGTAGTAAGAGAATGTAAGTCCGCAATAAAGAGAAATGCGTCATTACTGGGATTATTGGCCATTTCAATAGCCGGCTTTATAGCGCCTAGTATATTGCCTAGGTGCGGTATGCCTGTGCTTTGTATGCCTGTAAGTATTCGTGCCATTTATGTATCAGCCTGTTTAAGAAATATTTGCAAAATTAGATAATTCTTCAGGAGCTTTATAAACCCCTGTTAGCTTACCCAATATCATTTTTTGAAAACCAACAAAAAATTGTCGCCTCTTCCTGTGTAAGCTCCTCAGAAAGAAGCTATAAACATTCGCCAACGGGAGGCAAATGTGCGCATGAAGTAGCCTATGCGGTGACGAAGAAAGTAAATAGCGGCTATGAAAAAAACAAGATAAGTGACTATGAGGAGATATATTATACCCGAATTAATACCCGCTCCATATTTTCCGTTGGTTCGTGCAGTAGATGCTACTCCTGCACTGCAAACAGAGCATTGTGCCGCTGTCCAGATAGGGGACAGGAGCAGAATTAAAGCGAAATATATGGTTGAAATTTTTTTCATCCTGCAGGATTTACGGATGCAAATATACAACAATTAGAAATTATAGTAGGGAGAAATCATCAAATAAACGACTACGCCCGTTATAGTGACGTAAAGCCAGATAGGTAAGGTCCACCGGGCCAGTTTGCGGTGTTTAATAATTTGATGGCTGAGGCCCCTGTAAAAACTGAGCAGAACCATAGGTAACACAACCGCCGCAAGAATGATATGTGAAGAAAGGATAAACAAATAAACAGGCCTCATGGGACTATCAGGATACCGGGTTTCTTTGCCAAACGAATGATAGGCTACATAGCTTAGAAGAAATATGGCTGAAAGTATGAAGGCAGTAATATTGAGCCTTTTATGAAGGGTTACTTTCTTATTTCGTATGGCAATGTAGGAGGTTATAAGCAACAGGGTACAAATCCCATTTAAAGTAGCGTTCAAAAGTGGGCAGTGTTTTATTATATCCGGAACGCTATCTGGTTTCGGCATAAAATGGAGAACTGTTACGGCAACAGGTATTGCTATGGTTACACCAATAATTATTCGGGAAGCTACTTTGTCATTCATGGGGGCAAATGTAAATGTTTCTCGCATAACCTGAATGATACGTTCTTTAATTTTCGCCCCCATGCTTCCCAAAAATAATTATCTTCGCACAACCATTCCCAATACCACTTTAATTCCGTTTTCGACCTGTCTCGTAAGCTTCTTAAAATATAGTAAATTTATATACTTTATAGCCATATCCATGCCCGAAATTGTTAATAAAAAAGCACTAACTATAGGTACCATTAAATGTGAGATAAGAGAGGGACTAGTTTTTATTGTGCGGCTTGAAAGGAGCGAAATATGGGGTAAAATGTTTAAAAACAATTCAGCCGGATATGAGTTTAATGTTCTCCAGTATAAATACTACACTTAAAATAAATAAAGTAGATAAACCGTCTTAGTTCAAAAACACTGATATATAGTATGAAACCCGTTCTTAATAAACCCCCCTTTTGCACAGGATATAATACATATGAAATAAAGGATGGCATCTTTTATATTGAAAGACACGTAAGAGATCACTTTACCATAGAAGCTTTTAAGGAGATTACCCAGTATTCGCTTGAATATACCGAAGGCATTGCATATCCTGTTATTATATTTGGAAAAGATATGATGTCTATCGAAAAAGCGGCAAGAGACTATATGCTTCATGAAGGCGCTCAAAACAAATTATCGCGGGCTTTCGTAGTCGAAAAAAAAACAAAGCAAATGGGCATTGCAGTTTTTTATGCAAACTCAGAAGCAGCCTATCCCGATGGAAGTTTTTGAAGAAATGGCACCTGCCATTGAATGGTCCAAGCAATTCACGCTATAGTGGGTTTATAGGTACTAATAGCTCTACTTTTAACTTTACAAACTTTAGGAACTTTACAAACTCAGATAATCCGTATCTTTGAAGCCATGAAAATTAACCCGGCACAAACGCTTGAGCAAATTGCTTCCATTATAGGAGCAGAGTTTGACGGCAATCCCAAGCACCTGGTTACAGGTTTAAATGAAATTCACAGGGTAGAAAAAGGTGACATCGTTTTTGTAGACCATCCAAAATATTACGATAAGGCTCTTCAATCCAATGCTACTACTATCATTATAAATAAAAAGGTAGCATGCCCGGAGGGGAAAGCCTTGCTTTTTTCGGACGATCCTTTTAGCGCATATAACAAGATTATAAAACATTTCCATCCTGATAATTTCTCACAAAAGGAAATGATTAGCGCTACTGCTAAAATCGGGAAAGGCACCACTATTATGCCGGGTGTTTTTATTGGCAATAATGTAGTGATAGGCGACGATTGCGTAATCCATCCTAATGTTACTATTTACGATGAGACTATCATTGGTAACCGTGTAACCATTCATTCAGGAACGGTAATAGGTGGCGACGCTTTTTATTACAAAAAACGCCCTACCCATTTCGATAAAATGATTTCCTGCGGGAACGTAGTCATTGAAGATGATGTTGATTTGGGCGCCTGTTGCACCATTGATAAGGGTGTGTCGGAGCAAACCATTATTGGAGCAGGAAGTAAATTAGATAATCACGTGCATGTAGGCCATGATACCCGTATTGGTAAGATGTGTCTAATCGCTGCACAAGTAGGAATTGCTGGCGTAGTAACATTGGAAGATGGAGTTACCCTCTGGGGACAAGTAGGTATACCAAGCAATATTCATATTGGTAAGGGAGCGGTATTATTGGGGCAATCAGCACCCAGTAAATCGCTTGAAGGTGGCAAAGCGTATTTTGGCAGCCCTGCAGGCGAAGCAAAAGATAAAATGAGGGAACTCATTACTCTGAAACAAATTACCGAAGAACGGGAAGGGAAAGAGGCTAAGAGCTAAACTTGCTTAATTACTTACTGCCTCTCTAAATATTCTTGCAGCGACTTTCCGATAATAAAAGTCCAACCTTCCACAAAGTTTTGTTTTGCAAAGTCAGATGTATTTGGGAATGTTTCCCAGCCTGTATGGGTAAGTTTTAAACGGGTTTGATTTACGCCTCCGGCAAATAATTCAAAGGTTACAAATGAATTGCCTTCGTACCCATTGTATCTCCAACTATAAGTAATTTTTTTGCAGTATTCCACTTCGGTTATTTTGCACAAATGCAGGAATGTCTTGTTATCCTTTCCTGTTGCCTCAAACTGAAATTCAAAACCCACTTCGGGTTTGAATTGTTTAATATCGAAATACCATTGTTTCAGTTGCCCTGCATTGGTAAGGGCTTTCCATACCTTAATGGCAGGCACATTAAAGATGCGTTCCATTGTAACCGGTTCATTGAGTGTTTCCATATCGTGTATGTTAGATAAATCAATTTAATATTATAGCACCTGGCAAAAATATCCGTTGGAATGTAATAGCTCTATTACTTTGTCCGGCGCAAATTTCTTGCCTTCTACCCTCAGCACTTTATCACAATCTTCCAAATCAAAATTTATCTTGACAAATGGAAACTGTGAGGCTAGTTCACTTTCCAGGATTCTTGCCTGCTTTGGCCGCTGAACATTCGTTTTAAAAACCTCTACCATTCTTAGGTTTTTATTCTTCTTTAGATTGCTTCACACCCTTAAAGACAGCATAAATAGCCATAGCATGTCCATGCCCCAGACCAAAATCTTTTTTTAGCCAGTTAACTACTTCCATAGCTTTTACGCCGGGTTTTAGCAGGCCTTTCTTTTCAGCAAGCTTTCTGAAATCTTCCGGAGTTTTGCCGGTCTTCTTTTTGATATTATCAATATATGCCTGGAATGACATAACAGAAATTTAGATTGTTGCTTTTAGTTTCTTATGATAATAAACATACGAACCTATTGCCATTACAAAAAATATAACCATAAAACACCATTTGCTTGCCGGGGTGCCTACGGCGATTTGAGAATAAGTTGCGGCTATTAAATCATACATCAAACCGGCATAGGCCCACTCCTTAATTCTTGGGAATCCCGGTATAAGTATGGCAATGGAGCCCAATAGTTTTGCAACCCCAATGAAGGCAACAAAATATTGCGGGTAATGCAATTGTGTGGATACAATATCAACTGCAGAGGGAACACAAAGTATATCGGGAATAGAAGAGAAAAGCATAAAGCCTCCAAATAGCCCGGTAAAAATCCAGTAGATGATGTTTATTTTTTTCATGATGTTTTATTTTAGGTTATTATTAATTAGCCAATTTATTAAGATTTATATTCCAGTCCATTCCGGCGCCAACAATGCCTTGTACGGCATTGTTGGGTTTTCTGGGAATGCTGTTTACTTGTTCATGCAGTTGAACATCCAACGGATACCAAAGCGGTCGAGGCAAACGCCCCAGTAACCCCAAAACATTTGCATAGGAACATTCATTTCGGAACCACCTTCTGAGAGGGCTTTATACAAGCGGTCAACCTCTTCTTTACTATCAGCTTCAAGACTGATGGTGGTGTTATTACCAATTTTTAATTTATGCCCCATTGATTCCAGCATATCAGTACCCATGATGATAGTTCCGCCCAATATAGGGAGCGCAATATTCATAATAGAATTTGCTTCCTTATCCGAAATCTTAGGTGCGCCGGGCATAGGTGGTGCATCTTTCATGCGGAAAATTTGACCCGCAAAATCCGTGTTGAATACGTTTTTGTAGTAGTTGAAGGCTTCTTCGCAATTGCCTTCAAAATTGAGATAAATGGATGTTTTGGCCATGATGATTGTTTTATTAGATTAGAAATTTAAATGGTTATTGTTTGCAGATTTATTAAAAGTTCCTCTATATGGTCCAGGCTTTCGGTTGTTCCCGATTCCATGCCGGCTTTTACCATTCCTTCAAGGTCTTCTACATTTTGAAATGACGAAGTAATGGTTAGCTTTGTTTTACTTGCATGTGGTCGTCTCCGTAATTACATGTCCTGGCATACCTTCAAATTCCGAAGTGCTCACAATCTTTTCGGGTGGTATAACTTCCAGGTATTCTCCATGGAACGCAAATTCTTTTCCATCCTCACCCTTTTGTATGATGCGCCAGGAGCCTCCGGTCCTTACATCCATTTGAACAAAAATGTTGGTTACACTGTTACATCTCCACCAAATGGCTTTGTGGGTAGGGTCGGTAAAAACTTTATAGAGGAGTTCCCTGGGTGCGTCAAATATCCTTGTCGCTATAACTTCTAATTTTTCCCGCTCTATCGTTAAATCTGTTTTTTTCATGATTGCAGAATATTAGTTTTTAAAGTATTCTATCATTACAGGAACAATGGCTTTGGCGGACACATTATGGTTTTGTCCCTTTAAAACTTGGAGTTGAGCATTGGGTATGGCTTTAGCTAATTCTTGCACGCAATTACGAAGTGATATGGGGCTTTTTTCTCCACCAGCAACAAGTGTGGGTGTTTTAATAGTTGCTGACAATTGTGTTGGTATAGTATAATTTCCCATAACAGCTGCATCGTACGGAAGTGTATGTGCCACCGCTTTAAGTTTTTTCCAGACCGGTGTAATACTCATTATCATAGGCAATATCGCAGGCAGACCAATTAAGTCTTTCATAAAGTAAGTAACTGCCTGACCTCTTTCTCCGGATGCAATAAACTGCTTAAATTGTTTTTCAGCATCAAGCGGTGGATTATGTCCACCCATGTTCATTACGTATGGCGCTTCGTATAAAATCATCTTTTTTATGCTAAGCCCTTTTGCAGCTGCATTCAATGCCAACGCGGCACCTGATGAAAATCCAACCATATATACCGGTTCGCCTACTTCTTTAATAATCGCCTCCAGATCTTCAATTTCCTTTTCGACGGAATAAGGCAGGGTGTCTCCACTTTCATTTCTTCCTCTCCGGTCGTATGTAATCACAGTAAAGCGTTCCACAAGCATAGGAGCCATTTTAGGTGTGGGGCCAAATGCACGGCTGCATAGAGCCCCATCTACCATGATGAGTGGTTGACCTTTCCCTATTTTACTGAAAGCGATAGGTGTTCCATCCTTCGATTTTACAATTGCCATGATGAATTTATTTTATATAGTCTAAAAGTATAACCAATTTATCCAGGCTCATATTCCAGCCTGTTTCTGCACCACCAATATGTTGGAGGCCTTCCGGCTTGATGTTAGAAAAGATAAAATGCAGAACGAGTTTTGTTTTATCCCCTTCCTCAATAAAAGTGATGGTGTTTAATACTTCAAAAAGATGTTCCCCCGTTTTATCTAATGCAGCGCATGTAAAAACTATCTTTTCATTTTTTACGATTTCACCAAATACACCATCCATAGGATAATGAACCCCATCAGGAGCTTTCATCTCAATATAAATTTTGTTTCCTTTTTTTGCATTCCACTCACATACAGGATTGGTAAAGCCTTTTGGCCCCCACCATTGTTCTATATGTTTTTGATTTGTCCATGCTTCCCACACCAACTTGCGTGGTGCATTAAAAGTACGGGAGATGGTAAGTTCTTTATTTTTTATTTCTGATTTTATTTCCATAATGGTTTTAATTATTAATTGTCAATTACTAATTATTAATTGTTCCGAGATATTCTGCCAGTTGGTCAAAGGTTCCGCCAAAGCCGCCTTCCAGTGAATCGCGGAATGATTCGAAGTTTTTAATTTCTTCTGGAGTTGCATTGATCGGTTTACCTTTAATAATCAATGTCGTTTTACCTTCGTATTCAATAAGTGTAACTGTATTCATTATTTCCAATGGCCACACCGGCATCCATGGATTGGTTGTAGTATTTCCATCTTTATCGGAAAAGGAATTTACAAATACTAGTTTTTCTGGTGCTGCAATTTCATGATACACAAATTTTCCCCATATATCTTGTCCATTTGGGTTTTTCATGCTGTAGAGAAACGTACCGCCGGCTTTAAGTTCCAGTTTGCTTACATGAATATCTGAACCTTTAGGCCCCCACCATTGGGCAAGGCGTTCAGGTTCTGTCCAAGCCTTAAAAACAAGTTCGCGCGGAGCATTGAAACGACGCATAATAACCAATTCACGTTCCCCTGAGAAATTATTTATATACGTTTCAAGCTTATCCACATTTTGTTTCAGCCCTTCAGCAGCGCCAAATTCTTCAACTACTTTTCTAAGTAATTCAGCCGATTCAAAGAGTGAAACGATATTAACAAGTGTTTTATTTCCTTGTGCAGTAAAGGTTATCGTCATCTGGAATTTTGGGTCGCCATGTACGTGAACAAGCTTTTGATGTTTCACTACTTCCGTATAGGTATGTTTATTCCAAAAATTAGTTCCGTCGGGGCCGTGCATCATTAATTCCCATTCGCCACCAGGCTTCACATCCATTTTATAAATGGTATTGGTGAATCCGTTTGGCCCCCACCATTGTTTGATATGTTCAGGGTTTGTCCATACTTCCCACACCAATTCCACGGGGGCATTTAATAGGCGTGATGCAGTTAGTTCACGCTCGCTTGTTTTACTTTTTACGTGTGTTCCCATCGGATAATATATTTTAAATTTATTTATTTTTGGTTGTATGCTTCTTCCAATTTTTTTATCTCGAGTTTTCCCATTTGCATCATGGCTTCCATCACTCTTTTAGCTTTTTTGCGGTCTTGGTCACCCATTAATTCTCCAAGTGCTTTCGGTACAATTTGCCATGTTACGCCAAACTTATCATCAATCCAGCCACACCTATTGGGTTTGCCACCTTCCGAAAGTTTTTCCCATAATTCATCCACTTCTTTCTGAGTAGTACAATCCACAAAAAAGGAAACAGCAGGTGAAAATTTGAATTGAGGGCCGCCATCAAGCAACATAAATTTTTGACCGTCTAATTCAATGGTTGCTGTAAATACTTTTCCATTGTGCCCTGGAACCTCGCCCGGCAAATGGTGTTTATTAAGGACTTTTGAGTTTTTAAAAACAGATACGTAGAAGTTTAGAGCCTCTTCTACATTGCCATTGAACCATAGAAATGGTGTGATGTTTGATTGATTCGTTTTCATGTTATAGGTATTATGATTTTTGTTTTTAAAATAATTTATCGGGTTGCTTGTGCGAGAAGCTTATTGTCTTCTTTCTGATGGTTTGTCTAGGAAACTTTCAAACATTGGAATAACAAAGTCTGCTTCTTTAGAATTAAATTTTAGCGTTGTTATTTCTTCAATATACTCGCCATGTACGCCTGGTATTATGGCTAATTCAGAGTTGGCAATCTGTCTGTGCATTTCGATGGCGTGCTCGGGTTTTATAACGTCCTGATCGCCTATAATGATTAGGGTCGGTGCTTTAATAGATTCGATCTGTTCGTCCGGTATGTCTTTAAAATTTAACATCCTTTTTACATCTTTATCGCACATTATTTGCAGACCATTAGGATTAGGTGCAACATTTAGATATGCTTCTTTTAGCTGTTCGGGCATATTGGCTAAAGTCGCCTGTTTCATAAAATCCCAAAACTGTGCAGGAACTCCATCGCGTTTGCAAAGTGCGGAACCTAAAATAATTTTATCTACTATTTCAGGGTGGCGAATTGCAATCTGAACAGCAGTTGTCCCCCCGTTACTAAAACCAAAAAAGTCTGCTTTGTCAATCTTTAAATTCTTTAAAAGTGTCGCAACGTCGTCTGCATCCTGCTCAAAGGTCAAATCCTTTTCTCTATCACCGGTTCTTCCGTGCGCTTGCAACTCAATAGCTATAAGTCTTCTGTGTTTGGCAAGCATTGGTATTACCCTCCCGAATGTTGTTTGAATAGTAGAGCCACCGCCATGAATCAAGACAAGTGGCTTGCCTTCTCCATAAATTTCATAATACATTTTGATTCCATTCACTTCCGAATAGCCATTTTGAGAAGGTAAGCTATCATGTAGAGTTGCTTTAATCTGTTTATTGGTTTCTTCTGATCGATTTACGTAATTGAACGATGATAATAGCAGAAGTGCTGAAACAGAATATAGGATTAGCCTTTTCATTTCTTTTTCGATTTTTTCTTGTTTTTATTTTGCAACTTATTCAAATAGATTTCTAGTGCATCAAAGCGTTCTTCCCAAAATTTACGATACTGTTCTACCCAGTCCGATACTTCGTGCAGTTTGTCCAGCTTCGCTTCGCAATAGTGGTCGCGTCCTTCCTTCTTTATCTCTATTAAACCACATTCCGTAAGTATTTTAATGTGCTTTGAAATTGCAGGGCGACTGACGGCAAAATTTTCTGCTACCGAATTTAAGTTTAAAGATTCTGTAGCCAGTATGCTTAATATTTGTCTTCGTGTGGGGTCAGCTATGGCCTGAAATACGTCTCTTCTCATCCTTTTTAGTTTCTTATATAATGTAATGCAACTGCA
>Ga0206881_10030_pt1 | contig 53377 bp, 47 predicted proteins | sample Alteio_BWOrgCont_3_FD_152867 | JGI IMG/M metagenome (GOLD analysis project Ga0206881, IMG submission 152867) | Enriched cells from forest soil in Barre Woods Harvard Forest LTER site, Petersham, Massachusetts, United States -... | ecosystem: Environmental > Terrestrial > Soil > Temperate forest >...
GAGTGCTTTTCTGGAATTCTGTACTCGTTACGGAAGCTCTGCTATGCGTTATGAATTCGATCGCTTGGGATGGTTCCACTTTGAATGGCTCGTGCAAACCTGCCTGAAAGCAGAATTCGGTTTCACTGTGGAGTCGTGGGGCGGTCATCGAGACTTAGGAAGAGACGCATACAGTAGCTCAACAATTGAAGGTCTTTTGACGACCACAACTCTACATGGTCCCGTTGTCTTTCAAGCAAAATTCGTTGCAGAAGCAAATGCCAGAGGATCTGATTATAAGAATCCTCTCTTCTCTGCTTGCAGAGCAGAAGCGTTAGCAATTAAAAAGCGAGTCCAGCAACAGCTCTGGCGAGAGCCCCGTACTTATGTACTAATAACAAATTGTCCTGTCACCCAGGGTGATAGAGATGGCGTCGCCGAGATTCTTAACGGTGAAACATCGGCACGTGTTCTCGTCTTTGGAGAAATGACCTTTCAGCAATTCTAGATACTCGTCCGGAAATCGCACGGACGTTTCCGCAAATCCTGTCGTATCGAAATTTGATCGATCTCATAAATCAAATTCAAACGAAAGATGTACTCGAACGGAACGAGGCGGCATTAGCGGGAGCGCAAGAAATTATGCCTGTATTCGTTCCAACTGAAGCCTATAACCGCGCCTGGCAAATACTCCGTAAGAATCATTTCGTCGTTTTGACTGGGCCGCCGGAGATGGGTAAGACGTCGATTGTTCCACACCAGAAGACGTATTTAGGGTCTACGACTCAAAGTCAAAACAAATCTTTATAGCAGACGATGCATTTGGAAGGACTGAATTCAATGTGGATCGGGGTGCACTTTGGGAAACTGACCTCGGAAAGATACTTCAACGAATAGATGCCGATCATCAGCTGGTATGGACAAGCCGAAAGCATATCTTGGAACGAGCTATACGAGAGATTGATTTGCAAGGAAAGGCATATAAATTTCCAGCCTCGGGCGAAGTGATTGTTCAAGCTGATCGGCTAAGCACGAAAGAAAAGGCGTTGATTCTTTATCGTCATGCCACGGCCTCAAATTGACGCCGTGGCAAAGGAGATATTGAAGGACAATCTTGAACTGATAGTTGGCGATCCGCATTTTACGCCCGAACGGATAAGACGCTTTGTCCGAATTGAACTGCCCCGTCTAGCTGCTGAGAAAACCAAAGGTAGTCTTAAACCCGAAGACATTCTGGTGCGGGTGGAAAAGGCGATCGAGCAGTATACGGAAATGATGGAGAAATCATTCCTGAAGCTCCCGATAGATCAGAAGTGGATTCTAGTTTGTCTTCTAGACGAACGAAAAGTCCGGCCCCCCTTGCTGTAAAGAACGCCTTTGAAAAATTAGCCCAGTGCCAAGCTCCAAGCCGATCGAAACCCTGATCGACGAACTTGATGAGGCGTTTATTCGAGTGACCAGATTGCCTAAAAGGGCATTGCCTGTTCGGATGCAGATAGGGTGGGTCCATCCCAGTTATCGGGATCTGGTGATCGATTTTCTGAGGAAAGATAGAATAATGCGTCTTCGTTACCTAGAGCGCGGCGGTATGCCCGCCTTCACGTTGGCGCTCTCGCAGGACGGCGGTGCCACTGGCGATAGATTTTCCCATTGCTCTCCGACGAGGAGAGTTGGGGAGCATTACGAGAGAGCTCGGTGGCGATTATTCTCGACGAACAGGAAGACCACACGAGATCAGTACTCGCTGTCGTGAACAGCGCTGTGTCTCCCTAGTCCTCCAAACCACGACCAACTGATAAGCCTCGCAGGTGTTATCTGCGAAACCGTAAGGAATAAATGGAACGATTCTGGGGCTGAAATACAACCTGAAAACCTAAAGCAATTCTTCGATTTGGCCGAAATCGCATCTTTCCATGTTGTCTCGCCTGATCTTGAGAATACATGGGAATTATCTTGGGATCGCGCAAGGCAGGCGCTGTATGGCGATTCGACTGAAAGACTAAAGGCCCCCGAGGAGTTCGTTGATTGGGCGGAGCTGCTGATGATAATCGAGACGAATGAGCCGCGCTACCTCAGGCGAGTTGGATTCCAAGCGGTATAAGATGAGGTGATCTCAAAGGCAATCGCATTTGCAAGCGCCGACGCAGAAATCGATGTGGAGTTCGACGACTCGGAGAGTTACCAAAGCGAAGCGGAGCGCCTGAATGAAATTTGCACTGCTCTCGGGTTCTTAAAAGAAGCGTTTCCAAAACACTCGAACGGGCTAGATGGAGCGGTCTCAGTATTGAAAGCACAAATGGAACGAATGGAAGCGAGAGCAGCTGAATTGGCGCCACCTGACGATGAATCCTACGAGGATCCCTCCGCAGAAGCGGGCGAGATGTTTAATATTAGGGAATTATTCGTTGACTTGTAAGCAATCCCTCTCGCACTAAGATTGAATTAACACAATCTGACGTGTTACTTGACTATCCCCGATACCCCATCCCATCCAGCACGCCCCGCATATACGCGAAGCTCTTCGTCACGCCTGGCATCGGATCATCCCCGTGAACCTCGTACTCTAGATCCAGATACCCCGGATACTTGATCTTGCTCAGCGCCTCGAAGATGCCGCGCACCGGCATGATGCCGTCACCTACGGCGACTTGGCTTTCCTTGCTGGTGAAATCCGTCAGATCCTTCATGTGCACGTCGAAAAGTCTTGGGCCGACGGTATGGATCGCCTCCACCACATCCGTACCCGCCCGCACGCAATGGCCCACGTCGATGCAGCACCCCATCCGCGGATCCATCCCCTTCACCGCCTTCAGCACATCCAGCGGCGATGGCCAGATCTTGTCCTCCGGCCCATGATTGTGAATGGCGAACTTGATGTCATACTCCTTCACGAACTTCTCAATCCTCGGCAGCGTCTGCGGAGTCGGATCGCCCGCCACAATCACCTTCACACCCGCCCGCTTCGCATAATCGAACTTCGCCCGGATGTCCTCATCCTCATCCTTCGGAAAATACACCGTCCCCGCCGCCGTCAGCTTGATCCCCGCCGCTGTATAGGCAGCAACCGCTGCCTCCGTCGCCTCAGCAGGCGACATCGGCAGATGATCCTTCACGTCCTTTGCATTGAGATTGGCGACCTTTAACTCTTTCATCCAATCGATCACATGCGCCCGGTCGAACTCGCGAAACGTATAGCTCGCGATCCCCAGCTTGATCGGCGATTCCTTGAGCGCATCCTGTTTCGGCTGCGCGAAGAGCCAAGGCGCGGAAACAGTTGTAGAGGTGGCGGCAACCGCGGCGGCAACAGCTCCGCTGCGCAGAAAGTCTCGACGGTTGGTAGGCATAACGGAGGCCATCATAATTTTTGCGCCCCCGGCATGTCTAACGGCGTGTCTAACTCTGTCCCGTATGCCGGGACGCGCCGCCCGTATTCTTACTGCATGAAGAACGCACGCCTTGTCACCCTTGCATGTGTCCTGGTCGCCGTCTTTACCCTCGCGCGGGTCACAGATCACGCGCACGCCGCGCAAAGCTCCACCCTCACGGGCGACGCCGCGCACCCCGCTCACACCCAGGGCTGGGTCGACACCCGCCTCTATTTCGGACTCGGCCGCGCACCAGAGATCACACCCCCAGAGACGACACCACAGCCTGGAATCGTGCACACCGAAGCCCGCGTCACCGAGTCCGGCTGGCGCGACTTCCTCGACAAGGAAGTCACACCTCGCTTCCCCGACGGCCTCAGCGTCTTCGACTGCTATGGACAGTGGCAGGGCAAGACCATGAGCCGCCCTGAGCGCCTGCGCTCCAAGGTGCTGGTCATCGACTATCCCGACACGCCGGCCAATCGCGCCAAAATCGAGGCCATCCGAACCGCCTGGAAGAAGCGCACCGGCGATCAGTCCGTGCTGAACGTGACCCAGCCCGCGGAAGTCTCTTTTTAGGAGTTCAGCCGCGCCCGCGCAATCGCATCGAGCACGCCATTCAGAAAGTTGATCGACTCCGGCGCCGAGTAGCGCCGCGCAATTTCGAGCGCCTCGTTGATCACAATCGGCGCAGGCGTCCCCGGAAATCCTACCAACTCCGCCACCGCCGTCCGCAACAGATTGCGATCCACCGCCGACATGCGGGTCAGCTTCCAATTCGCCGAATGCTCTTCGATCAGTCCGTTGATCTCCACCTCGCGCGCCGTCGCCACGCGAAAAATATCTTCCGTGAAGCCGCGCGTGTCGTCTTCGACATCATCGCGAGTCTCCCAGAACGTCTTCCGCACCTCATCCGGAGTCTGCTTACCCACATCCCCCTGGAAGAGCATCTGCATCGCGAGTTCGCGGCTCTTGCGCCGCTTTCCGACCAGGCTCATTGCTGTGCTTCCACTCGCTGCGCTTCCGCTCTCGCCGCGCTTTCCGCCTCGCTTTGCTGCAACGCCCGGTCGCCGATCTTCCTGTGCAGTGACACCATCTCGATTGCCGCCGAAGCCGCCTCGAATCCCTTGTTTCCCGCCTTCAGGCCAGCCCGGTCCAATGCCTGCTCCAGCGTCTCGCACGTCAGCACGCCAAAGGCATGCGGAATCCCCGTCTCCTGTTGCGACTGGCCGATCCCCCTCGAAACCTCGTTGTAGATCGCTTCGTAGTGCGCGGTTTCACCGCGCAGCAACAGCCCCAGCGTAATGATTCCGTCCACCAGCTTCGTCTCTGCAATCTTGCGCGCCGCCGACGGAATCTCCCATGCGCCCGGCACCCGCACGACGTGCACCTCGTCTTTCCTTGCTCCGCTGCGATACAGGCAATCCTGCGCGCCCTCCAGTAGCCGGTCGGTGATCACCGCATTCCAGCGGGCGACCACAATCGCAAACTTCATCCCCACCGCTGACAGATCGCCCGACATCGCTAGCGGCTTTCCCTTCAGTGGATCCATCCATTCCCAGAATGCAAACGTCACTCCCGGAATCGGCTCTACCGTGAACACTCGCGACTTCCACTGCGTCTCCGCCGTCGCCGAGATACGCTTCGCCGCCTCTGCCGCGCTCAGATGCGACACCAGCCAGCGCTCTACCACTTCGCGCACTGTATCGAGCTGCGTCACCTCGATAAACGTATCGGTCTCGCCGCGCGCCATGCCGTCAACAAATTCAAGATTCCCCAGCGGCGCCACAAACGGACGCCCGCGGCTCGCTTCGTCGTCCCAACTCTTTCCGTCTTCAAATCCCAGCACTGAAAAGAAGCTCACCAGTGTGTCGTAAACCGCCGGAGTACTAGCCGGCCGGATCAGCGTAATGCCCTTAATCATGTATTTGAGGTTATCAGGGACCCGCCTTACCCGGCGGCGCGGCAAGGAGCGCGTAAGCTGGCTTCTATGTGGTTCACGCCACTATTTCGTGGCCAGACCTGGAGGGAGCTTTGGGTCGCTATCCGCCGCCTCCGGCGTGATGCCCGTGCGCGCGCCTTTGTTCTGCGCTTCTTCGGCCTCGTCCTCGCCGCTCTCTACGGCACCGTCCTCGTCCTCACCGTCGCAGCAGGCCTTCTCGGCCACACGGGCTTCACAGCCATCGCCGCCATCGTCTCGATCTGCATCGTCTCGATTTTTCTCGTCCATAAGTGGAGAGACCGCCAGGAAACCCGCGCCGCACCTCCTGTTGTCGCTCCGGTGGTCCAGCAGGAAATGCACAGAGAAGCCTTCCTCCTGGCCATCCTCCTCAATCGCGCAGGCAGCGAACGGATGATGGAAAAAGAGTTGCCCCCTGACATTGAGGTCGTCACTCGCCGCTTTCAACGTGAGCAACTCGTCCGCCACGGCCTCTGGGACGACCTCTCATCCGCCATGAAGGATCTGCTGCTGTTGCCTAACGGGCACTGGAGCCAGGAACAGAAATCCACTGCCGAATCCTGCTGGGAATTCTTCATCGTGCTGCGCTGGGTCATGCGTCTGGACGATTCCCTCCGTTCGCTCGACCGGACACCCTCATATGATCTGGTGAAAACGCGCGACATCATAGCTCGCTACGAAGTCCTGAAGCCCGGCGACACTCTCGCCCCCTGGGATCTGCGTCCCGTCCGCGATGAAGCATATCTTCATTTCGGACGGCTCTGGACCGAAGCCGTGGCCCGCGGCCTTGTGGAGGAGGGCGTCGAGCCCGATCATCGCGAGCAAGCCGTCCGCGCCAAAGGCGAAATCGACGTCGATGGCGGCTCGAACGATTTGCTCATCGACGCACAGACGGTCAGTGAGCTCTCCGATTCCAGTCTCTGGTACCTCCTCCGTGCGGCAATTCGGCGATGGGAAATCGTGAATTTTCTCATCCCATGGCTCTTGGAAGAGCAACCTGGCGACCAACTCCGGCTGTTTTGGGGCAAGGTAATAAGCGTGTAAACCATTGTAATAATTAATCTTGTTCATCGTGGTAATCGTCCTTCGAATACTTGATAAAAATTCGCTCATATTTTCTGCATCTTATGTGCTATAGTTTCATCAGATGTTGTGAATGCCGAACCTTTTCGATCGGCCAATTCAATGATTTTCGGAGGTACTTATGGCTATCACTCGCTGGGACCCATTTCGTGACATGTTTGCTCTGCAGAACCGCATGAACTCGCTCTATCAAGAATTCAACCGCGGTCAGAGCGACGAAACCGTCTCCACGGCAGCCTTCGTTCCCGCAGTCGATATCTACGAGGACGAGCATAAGATCGTCCTGAAGCTCGAAGTTCCGGGAATGAAGCAGGAAGATCTGGACATCCGCCTCGAGAACAACACCCTCACCGTTCGCGGCGAGCGCAAGTTCGAGAAGGAGGAGAAGGAAGAGAATTTCCATCGTATTGAGCGGCGCTACGGCAGCTTCTACCGTGCTTTCACGGTGCCGACCACGCTCAACACCGAGAACGTTAAGGCTGATTATGATGCTGGCGTTCTGCGCATCGAGCTCGAGAAGCGCGCTGAGGCCAAGCCGAAGCAGATCAAGGTGCAGGTCGGCGGCGGAGCCGGTACTCCCAAGCAGGTCGAAGGCGCCTCGGCAGTTAAGCCGCCTGAGACCAAGGCGGCTGCATAAGAAGGACGGCTGCATAGGCAAGTCGGCTGAATCAAGTCGGCTGCTTGAGGTAGTACCGAGCCCGCCGGTGGCGGTTACAAAGTTCGGGAGGGTGGAAGTTGGTACAAGTCCAGCTCCCCTCCCGCTTTTCTTTGTGTGAAAATTTCTGATTAGTCGAGAACAATCATGGCAATTCGTTGGGAAAAATTTACGGTCAAATCGCAGGAAGCGGTCCGGGCGGCAAGCCAGCTCGCTGACGAGAACGGCAATGCTGAAGTCCTGCCGCTTCATCTGCTCTCCGCGCTCATTGAAGACCGCGAGGGCATCATCGTTCCTGTCCTCGAAAAAGTGGGAGTGCCCACACCGCAGCTGCGGGCAAAAGTGCAGGAAGCCCTTGGCAAACTGCCCAAGGTAAGCGGCGGCTCCGCGCAGCCTGCTCCTTCTGCTGCGCTCAATAAGGTATTCGATCGCGCCTTCAAAGAGGCCGAGCAATTCAAGGATGAATTCGTCTCCACAGAGCATTTACTACTGGCGCTCGCCGAGCAGAAGAACGACGGCGCGCAGCTTCTGCTGGCTTCTTTCGGAGCCACGCACGACGCCATCCTCAAGAGTCTTATTACGGTCCGCGGAACACAGCGCGTCACCGATCAGAATCCCGAGGCCAAGTATCAGGCGCTCGAGAAATATGCAAAGGACTTAACCGACCTCGCCCGTCGCGGTAAGCTCGATCCGGTCATCGGCCGCGACGAAGAGATTCGCCGCGTCATCCAGGTGCTCTCGCGGCGCACCAAGAACAACCCTGTGCTCATCGGCGAGCCCGGCGTGGGCAAGACTGCCATCGTCGAAGGACTGGCCCGTCGCATTGTGCACGGCGACGTGCCTGAGGTTCTGCGTGACAAGCGCGTCATCTCCCTCGACCTGGGATCGATGCTCGCCGGAGCCAAGTATCGCGGCGAGTTTGAAGACCGCCTCAAGGCCATTCTCAAGGAGATCCAGGACTCTAACGGCCAAATCATCCTCTTCATCGACGAGCTGCACACGCTGGTCGGCGCAGGAGCCGCCGAAGGGGCCATCGATGCCTCCAACATGCTCAAGCCCCCACTCGCGCGCGGCGAGCTGCGTGCCATCGGTGCAACCACGCTGAACGAGTACCGCAAGTACATCGAGAAGGACGCCGCCCTTGAGCGCCGCTTCCAGATCGTCTTTGTTGGCGAGCCCAATGTCGAGGACACCATCGCCATCCTGCGCGGCCTCAAGGAGCGTTACGAGTCGCATCACAAGGTCCGCATCAAGGATTCGGCGATAGTCGCGGCCGCGACGCTCTCGCACCGCTACATCTCCGACCGCTTCCTGCCCGACAAGGCCATCGACCTGGTCGACGAAGCCGCCGCCTCGCTCGCCATCCAGATCGGCTCCGTCCCGACCGAGATCGACCAGATCGAGCGCGAGGCAACGTCGTTCGAGATCGAGCGTACCGCCCTTAAGCGCGAAACCGATCGCGCCTCGAAAGAAAGATTGGAGCAGGTCGAGCGCCAACTCGCGGCTCTCAAAGAAGAGGCCATCGGTCTCCGCGCCCGCTGGCAGAAGGAGCGCGAGGCGATCACTCGCATCAGCGAGCTCAAGAAGCAGATTGAAGCGCTGCGTTTCGAGGCCGAGGAGCAAACCCGCCGCGGCAACCTCGAGCGCTCCGCGCAGATTCAGTACGGCGAGCTGCCGAAGCTCGAAGCCGAACTGAAAAAGCTAACGGCAATACAGGACGCGGTCTCCGGTCCCCGCATGCTGAAGGAAGAAGTCGACGAGGAAGACATCGCCGGCATCGTCAGCAAGTGGACCGGCATCCCCGTCTCGAAGATGCTTGAGGGCGAGTCCAGGAAGCTCATCGAGATGGAGAACCGTCTCCGCGAACGCGTCGTTGGCCAGGACGACGCCCTCAAGGTCGTCGCGAATGCTATCCGGCGATCACGCGCCGGCCTGAGCGATCCGAAACGGCCCATTGGTTCCTTCATCTTTTTGGGGCCGACGGGCGTCGGCAAGACCGAGACCGCCCGCGCTCTCGCGGAGTTCCTCTTCGATGATGAGCAGGCGATGGTCCGCATCGACATGTCCGAGTACATGGAGAGGCACGCTGTTGCACGCCTCATCGGCGCGCCTCCCGGATACATCGGCTTCGACGAAGGCGGACAGCTTACTGAAGCCGTCCGTCGCCGGCCCTACTCCGTGGTCCTCTTCGACGAAATCGAGAAGGCTCACCCCGACGTCTTCAACGTCCTGTTGCAGGTGCTCGACGATGGCCGCCTGACCGACTCAAAGGGCCGCACCGTCGACTTCAAGAACACCGTGCTCATCATGACGTCGAACCTGGGGTCACAGGCCTTGAATGCCGAGTCGATGACAACCGAGGCTGCTTTCGACCGCGCACGTGAGCAGGTGATGGATGTGCTCAAGCAGAGCTTCCGTCCCGAATTCCTCAACCGTGTCGACGACATCGTCATCTTCCGCCCGCTCGGTGAAGAGCAGTTGTCGCACATTGTCGATCTGCGTCTCAAGGATCTGGAGCGGTTGCTGGCCGACCGCAACATCACCATCGAGTTGACAGATGAAGCACGGCGTCAGTTGTTTATGACGGGCTACGATCGTGCCTACGGAGCGCGTCCGCTCAAGCGTGCCATTCAGCGCCTCATCCAGGATCCGCTGGCCATCAAGATCCTCGACGGAGAGGTTCTGCATGGAGACCACGTCAAGATTGACGCCGATCCGCTGAACAACCAGCTCAGGTTCGAAGTGGCCGGCCGCAGCGTCGAAGCCTAAACGCTTCAACACACGAGCCCCGTGAGTTAATTCTCTCGGGGCGCGGGTCTCGATGGAACCGCCGCCGTTAAACTGGACGACATGCCAGCCTATGAGATTTTCGGGAAATTCTACGACGCGGTAATGGGAGATGGCGCAAGACCGGCCGAATATCTTCGGAAGCTCATTCGGTCGGCCGCACCCAACGCGGCCACTCTCCTTGAGCTCGGTTGCGGAACCGGATCAATATTGCAGCATTTGCAGCATCAATACAAAGTATCTGGGCTGGATATTTCCGAAAAGATGCTCTCCATCGCCCGTCACAAAGTGCCTCAGGCAAAACTCTTCCGTCAGGATATGGTCGATTTTCACATCGACGACCGTTTTAACGTGATTTGCTGCGTATACGACTCGATCAATCACATAACACGCTTCTCCGACTGGAAAAGGGTCTTTGCCAGAGTCCATCGGCATTTGTCGCCGGGCGGCTGCTTCATATTCGACATAAACACAGAGCGGAAGCTCGAACGCCTTATCGCCGCGCCGCCATGGGTCCATCCCTTTGGAAAGAACCTCTTGATCATAGATGTAACGGCGCTTCCGAAACAGGGATCAAGCTGGAACATCAGAGTATTCGAGCACCTGAATACCAACCGCTACGCACTTCACGAGGAAGACATCGTCGAAATCTCTTTCCCATTGGGAAAGATTGTCTCTGCACTCGGTACTCATTTCACAAAAGTGCGAGTGATCGACACTGACCGCAATCGACCTGGTTCGAAATCAGAGCGGTTGTTCTTGATTGCAACCGGCAACGCAGGTGCGAAATCGACTACGGCACCGTGACCACCACTTTGCCCACCTGTTCATTCGACTCCAGATATCTGTATGCATCAACAATCTTATCGAAGGGGAAAGTCTTTGCGATTTTTGGCTTAAAGCGGCCATCAGCAAGCCGATCGTAGACGTACTCCTTCGCCACTTCGAGCAGATCGGGATGCCTGGTGATCTCCCACAGGGTGTAGCCCCGAAACGTCAGCGCTTTAGCCAGCGACCGCAGCAACGGAAACGGAGTCGACTGCAGAGACAGCGCGCCAGCTTCGAAAATGATGCCGCCCTGCGCAGCCGCTTTGGCCAGTTGCTCGACAAAGGGCCCGGCCACCGTATCGAAGATCACCCGCGCTCCCTTGCCACCAGTAATCTCGTGCACCCTGAGAACGATATTTTCCTCTTCCGTGGCGATGACATGATCGGCGCCCAGCGCCAGTAGTTGGTCGCGTTTCTTCGATGTGCGCGTCGCAGCGATCGAAACCGCTCCGGCATCCTTCACAATCTGAATGGCAGCCAGGCCCACACTGCTCGATGCCGCGGGGATAAGCACAAAATCTCCTGCCATCACATGACCGAACTCAATCAGCGCCCCATAGGCGGTCACGTACTGCATCCAGATCGCCGCGCCCTCCACCGGCGTCAGATTGGGGGGATACTCGCCCAGTGCCGCCACCGGAGCAATCACTTCCTCGCCCACCATGCCGTACTCGATCATCGAAAACGCGGGTATCGTGCTGGCAGTCTTACCAACCCAGTCCCTATCCACGCCCGGCCCCACCTCTGCGATGACGCCGGCCGCCTCATAGCCCAGTCCGGAAGGAAGCTGCGGTTCCTCTAAATACATGCCGTGGTAAAACATCGACTCGGCGCGGTTCAGCCCCACCGCCTGGACGCGCAGCCTGACTTCGCCCTTCCTGAGTCCTCGGAGCGGCAGATCCTCGATCTTCAGGTTCTCCGGCCCCCCCAACTGATGAAAACGAACGACCTTCGCCATAACCACCCCCAAATGCCATTGTATGAAACCAGTTCGGCCAAAGCTCCAGCAAGGTGGATTCACAAATATCCCCCGGACGGGATTAACTTCGATCTGATAAATTCGAAATCATAGCCGTTTCGACTGCTATTCGGTCGGAGCCCTTGTGTAAGACTGCGTGGCCGAAGCAGCCTGTTTACGTTACGAGAAGACCATTCGTTTCCCGTCGTTCCTGCGGTGCTCGATTCATACCGTTCCACCTTGTCAATTCACACAACTCAAGGGTCAAAAATATGCGTCTTGCCGATCGCATAGTCGATCTCACCACCCGCCCCGTTCCGTTGAGAACCCTCCTTTTTCGAAAGCTGTTTGAACGGTATCCCATCGGATCGTATACAACGCGCTTGAACTCAGGTGCAATCGACCGGCCGCACTACGGATTGTGCATGCTCAATGCGGCGCTGGAAGCCAAAGCCCTGGGGTACAAGGCGATGACCGTAGTGGAGATGGGAGTCGCTGGTGGAAACGGGCTCCTTTGCCTCTGCCGCCACCGTGATGAAATTCAGAAAGAGTTAGGCATCGAGATTCTCGTAGTGGGCTTTGACACGGGAGCAGGATTGCCCCCAAGCTCGGATGCCCGCGACCTGCTGTATCTCTGGCCCACTGGCTCGTTTGAAATGGATCATGACGCCCTCAATAAGCGCATCGCCGGACGGGCAACGGTCATCCTGGGAAACGTCGCGAAAACCGTCGCCTCATGGAATCCCCGCTCCGACGCGCCGATCGGAGCGATCATGTTCGACCTCGACTACTACAGCTCCACCATCCCCGCATTCGGTTTGCTCGAGAAAGCTAACATCCTTCCTCGAATGTGGTGCTATTTCGACGACATCTGCGGCTACCCGGAGCACGCATATTCCGACGGTATCGGTGTGCGTGCGGCCATCAAGGACTTCAACCTGGATCTCCGGCGTCGCCAACTGAATGACCATCTGTCCCTGGCATATGCTTTCAAGTCAGCGACGCCCGAGGCGTGGCACCAGCTGATCTACGTCTACCACCGTCTTAGCCATCCCCAGTACAACACCTGTCTCTCATCTACGAAACATCAGCTGCGCCTGGCTTAGGTTTTAGACCCACTCGCCCTGTCTGATCTGCGGTTCCGCTTCACCCGTGGCCGTGATGCCGTCAACGTCCATCTTGCCCGACCCGATCATCCAGTCCACGTGGATCAGGCTCTCGTTGGCGCCGAGTTTCGCCAGCTCCTCCGGAGTCAGCTTCTCGCCATTCCTCAGGCACGTGCTGTACGCCTGCCCCAGCGCAATGTGACAGGCTGCGTTCTCATCGAAGAGCGTGTTTGAAAACAGCAGCCCGCTCTGCGCAATAGGCGACGAATGCGGCACCAGCGCCACTTCACCCAGCCGCCGCGCGCCGTCATCGGTATCGATCATTCGCTGTAGCACTTCCTGGCCTCGATCCACCTTTACCTCAACTACGCGCCCACCCTCAAAGCGAACCTTGATTCCCTCGATCATCGTGCCCTGATGCGAGAGCGGCTTGGTGCTGGTCACCGTCCCCTCCACGCGATCCTTATGCGGAGTCGTGAACACCTCTTCCGTAGGCATGTTCGGAATGCAGTAGCGCCCGTTGTGCGCCGTCATCCCTCCGCCCAGCCACACGTGATCGTCCGCCAGCCCAACCTTCAAATCGGTTCCCGGTGCCTTGAAATGCAATGCCGAAAACCGCTTCTGATTCAACAGATCGGCACGTCGATGAAGCCCTGCATCGTGTGCCTTCCATGCCGCCACCGGATCAGCGGCATCGACCCGCGACGCTGCAAAGATCGCGTTCCACAACCGCGCCAGAGCGACCTCTGCCTTCAAATCCGAAAACACCGTCGCCGCCCACGCCGGCGTTGCTGCCGCCACAATCGTCCAGTTGATGTCGTGCCGCGTGATCAGCTCCAGCGCCGGACGGTATGCCTTCGAGACCGCCCGATTTGCCCGCCCTACTTTCTCCGGATCTTCCTGCGAAAGCAGCGATGGGTTCCCGCCGGCAACCGCCAGCCGCGCCGCACCCCCGCGAAACGCATTCGCGATCCCCTCGTACAGCCAGCCGGCCGCATAGTCGAAACTCTCGTTTGGCGCGTACTTGTAGCGCAGCAGCTGTGACTCCTCATCGCTCAGCAGAGTTGTCACCAGTGATGCCCCGGCCTTGTACGCCTGTTCCGTGATCCGCCGCACCAGGGGCAGTGTATCCAGAGTGGCGGTCATCACCAGCTCCTGACCGGGGGCAAGTCCCAGGCCGACACGGATGGCGACTTCTGCAAGTCGGTCAAGTTTCTGTTCGTGAGTGAGGGCGGTGGTTTCGAGAGTGGCTGCGCTCATGGCTTTAGTTTATCGCCTGAGCCGCGACAGACTCACGAGATCTTCTCGAAGATCCCCGAGCGCCGAACCCAATTGCCGCCCTGTTTCTCGAGATAGACCCACTCCCCGGCAGAGCACAGATTCGCGCACCAGATGTTCACGTAAACTAACCCGGCGGTGCGTTCCTTGTTGAAGTACACAGCGCTGAAAAAAGCGATGCCCGAGGAACCGGACGCTGTTCTCCGCAGATCGCGGACCTGTTGCTCATTGAGCAGCGGCAAAGAGCGGTTGAGGTGAAGGTCCTTCCCTCTGAGCTGGAAGCGCTGATATTTACGCGCCTCGAAATCCCGGTCAGCTTCGTCGAAAGCTCGAACGTTATCCGGTGGAGCCTTGAGCTGCCCCCTGGGAGGAATAGCCGGGTTCATGTCCGAGATATCGATTGTAGTATCAGCGATGCCCCACTGCGTTACGTGGCGAGGAGAAACATGGTCAAACCGCGCTCCGGGCAGAAGCAGGGAATAAATTGCATAGGAGTCCGCAGCCAGACTGGCAGGCAGCGGGGGCGGCTGCAGGCTGACGTCTGCGAGCACCTCGCTTGCAGGAATTCCCGACATCTTCTCGTAGATCCCCGACCTTCGCACCCAGTTTCCACCATGCTTTTCAAGGTAAACCCACTGTCCCTGCTGGCACAGGTTTGCGCACCAGTTGTTCATGTAGACCAGCGCCGCGGTGTGCCCCGCGTTGAAGAAGACCTGGCTGAAAAACGTCACACCCGGATAGCTGGCATACTTCTCCTGCAGCTCTGATCCCGCGTCCACCGCGGTCTTCGCTCGGCGCAGTTCAGCCACCTGGTCCGCGTTCAGCAGATCGTACGGCTGTGCCAGCTGAAGCTGCTGCGTAAGCTGCAGCCGCTGGTACTTGCGCGCTTCGAAATCCTTTACCGCCTCATGAAAGCGCCTCGGATGGTCATCAGGCGGCTTCAGCTGGCCCTCAGGAGGAACAGCCGGGTTCATGTCGGAAATGTTGATCGTGGTATCCGCAATCGCCCACCGCTGGCTCTGCCCGGACATCGAGTCGAACGGCGCTCCCGGCATCAGCACCGAGTAGATGGCATAGGAGTCGGCCGCGCGATCGGGAGGCATCGGAATCGCGCCCACATCCGCCAGAACGCTCCCGACGGGGGACGCGGCGAAGAGGCAGGCGGCAACCACGGCACAAAGCAGCGTCCTTCGGAGCATGTAACCCCCAAACGGCTCCCGGAAATCGGGCAACTTCATCTTTAGACGCGGCTGGAGCTGTCCGCGTTCCAGCTCAGTGGCCGTTCGCAGCTCCCGATCCCACGTCCCAGGGAGCCGCGCCTTTAGGCGGCGCATCCTGGTCGCGTCCCTTCACCCGGTCGTACATATATTCGTCGCTCACCGATCCCAGGGCCTCGTTGTACAGAACCGGCTCGCCAATCACCTCGCGAAGCTCTTCCCCGAACAGGTGCTCGGCCTTCAGCCGGTCCGCTGTCGCCGCGATCTCCAACTTGCTCGTCTTGAGGAATTTCTGGAATCCCCGGTCGAGCAGAAAGGCGATCTCGCCCCCCAACACCACGCCGGGCTTGTGGATCAGGACCACCCCTTTGCCGTTTTTCGCCGGACCCAGCACCGCGGCGCAGCCATATTTCGACACCCTTGCACCGTTTGCGACTCCGGTTGCGTCTTGTACATCAAATTGGAGGCTGCGAAGCTTGCTGATAACTTCCTCAAACGTGGGCGGCTTGATTTTTCGGGGCATGGCGCTTTCTGAATTCAAATTAAGCTTGCGATTGAGATGTTTGCGCGCCAAAGTTACACTGATAACTGGCGCAATTGGCTCCTCCCACTGTCGCACATTGGGTGGAGACCCGCAATGCAGTTTAGGCGACCGCAAAGCCGCCATGTAAATTGATGGCAACATTGACCAATTCGGCCACCATTTCCCTCGGGACACCGCTCCCGCTTGGGACCACGTTACTGGAGCGCATCGGCAACACGCCGCTCATCCGCCTCGAGCGCCTTACCGCGCACCTGCCCGGCATCCAGATCCTCGGCAAAGCTGAATGGGCCAATCCCGGCGGCTCCGTCAAAGACCGTGCCGCCTCCGCCATAGTCGCCGATGCCCGCGAGCGCGGCCTGCTCGCCCCCGGCAAGCATCTTCTCGACGCCACCAGCGGAAACACCGGCATCGCCTACGCCATGCTTGGCGCAGCCATGGGCTTCCCCGTCACACTCTGTGTCCCGGGAAACGTCTCCCCTGAGCGCAAGCGCATCCTCGCCGCCTACGGCGCCAATGTCATCTGGACTGATCCCGCCGATGGTTCCGACGGTGCCATCCGCAAAGCGCGCGAGCTCGCCGCGGCCGACCCCGGCAAATATTTCTACGCCGACCAGTACGGCAACAACGCCAACTGGCGCGCCCATTATCGTGGCACGGCCAACGAAATCTGGGAACAGACCGCCGGCCAGATCACGCACTTCGTCGCCGGACTCGGCACCAGCGGCACCTTCGTCGGCGCCACCCGCCGCCTGAAAGAGTTGAATCCGCGGATTCAGTGCGTCTCCATGCAGCCCGACTCACCTTTCAATGGACTCGAAGGGCTCAAACACATGGCGACCGCCATCGTTCCGCCCATATATGATCCGAAGCTGGCCGACCGCAACATCGAGATGGGGACCGAAGCAGCCTACGCCATGGCCAAGCAACTCGGCCGGACTGAAGGCCTGCTGGTCGGCATCTCCTCCGGTGCGGCCGTCGCCACCTGCCTGCGCATCGCCGAAGAAGAGGCTGCGGCCGGAAAAGAAGCAGTCATTGTTACAATTTTGTGCGACTCCGCTGACAAGTACCTGAGCGAGCGCTTTTGGGAAGAGTAAAGGGGAGTAACCGGACCATGCTGAAGCTGAACGAGCAGACATTCAACGCCATCCGACGCCACGGGGAAGAAATCTATCCCCATGAGTGTTGCGGCGTGCTGCTCGGTCGCTCAGTAGATGGCGTGAACGAGGTCGAGGACGCCGTGCGCGCCGGCAACACCCGCACCGATTCGGCCCACAACCGCTATCACATTGCTCCACAGGAACTCGTCCGCATTCAGCGCCAGGGCCGCGAGCGCTCGCTCGACATCGTCGGCTTTTACCATTCGCATCCCGACCACCCGGCGCAGTGGTCGCCTACAGATTTCGCCGAGGCCCACTGGCTCGGCTGCTCCTATGTCATCACATCCGTCCAAAAGGGTGTGGCGCAGGACACAAATTCGTTTCTGCTCACGGGAACGAGCGAAGAGAACAAGGCATTTGAGAACGAGCCGGTGGAAGTCGGCGTTCTCGAAGCCGAGCGATGTTGATCGCAATTCTCTATCGCTGACGGCTTCGGGCACTCGCAACTTCGAGCCGCCCCGATCTCCCCGCAACGGTTCCGGCATTGATTGACCGGAACCCCGAGCTATAAGGACGAATCTCATGAAAATCCATATTCCTACACCGCTGCGTGTCTATACCGACAAGCAGGACACTGTCGGAGTCGAAGCATCCACCGTTGGCGAGGCCCTCGACGCGCTCACCAGCCGTCATCCCGACCTCCGCAAGCACCTTTACTCGGACGAGGGCAAGCTCCGCGCCTTTGTGAATGTCTATCTGAATGATGAAGACATCCGCTATCTGCCGGAGAAAGAAGCCACCCGCGTCAACGGCGGCGACGATCTCTCCATCATCCCCTCCATCGCCGGCGGGGGACTAACCGTCCAGGTAACCGCGCCTTCGGCGCAAAAGTAAGGTCGAGCAGAACAAAATGGCAACCACACTCGAACATCCCACGACTCTGCCGCAGCTCAGCAATAACGAGATCGCGCGTTACTCGCGCCATCTCCTTCTGCCCGAAGTAGGGCTCGAAGGCCAGCAGAAGCTCAAGGCGGCGAAGGTCCTCTGCGTCGGCACAGGAGGCTTGGGCTCCCCCCTTGCCTTTTATCTCGCCGCCGCCGGCATCGGCACTCTCGGCCTGGTCGACTTCGACGTCGTCGACGAGAGCAATCTGCAGCGGCAGATCATCCACACCACCAAAGACGTGGGCCGGCCGAAGATCGACTCCGCCGCCGAGAAGCTCACGGCGCTCAACCCCTACATGAACGTCGTCAAGCACGAGACGATGCTCACCAGCGCCAACGCCCTCGAGATCATCCGCGACTACGACATCGTCGCCGACGGCACGGACAATTTCCCCACGCGCTATCTCGTCAACGACGCCTGCGTGATCACCGGCAAGCCTAACGCCTATGGATCAATCTTCAGATTCGAAGGCCAGGCCAGCGTCTTCGCCACCAAAGAGGGTCCCTGCTACCGTTGCCTCTATCCCGAACCGCCACCGCCCGGCCTTGTGCCATCCTGCGCCGAAGGTGGAGTCCTCGGCATTCTGCCCGGCCTCGTCGGCGTCATCCAGGCGACCGAGGTCATCAAGCTGATCCTCGGCACAGGCGAGCCGCTCATCGGACGCCTGCTGCTCGTTGACTCGCTCGGCATGCACTTCCGCGAGCTGAAGCTGCGCAAGAATCCCGATTGCCCGGTCTGCGGAAAGCATCCCACTGTGACCAAACTCATCGACTATAACCAGTTTTGCGGCATTACTCCCGAACCCAAGGTGGAATCAGTGACCGGACCTACCGTACAGAACGGCATTCCCCAGATCACGCCCGTCGAGCTCAAGCGCAGGCTCGATGCCGGTGACGATCTCTTCGTCCTCGACGTGCGCGAGCCGCACGAATATCAGATCGCCAACCTGGGCGCCAAGCTCATTCCTCTCGGCGAGCTGCCCAACCGTCTCGGCGAACTCGATCCCAATCGCGAGATCGTCGTGCACTGCAAGTCCGGTGGCCGCAGTCAGAAGGCCTCCGAACTGCTCGCGCAGAGCGGCTTCAAGAAACTGCACAACCTCGCCGGAGGAATCAACGGCTGGGCCACCGACGTCGACCCCAAAGTCCCCAAGTACTGATCCATCGTCACCGCTCATCAGGCGGTGCATCGCAAGGTGCACCGCTTTTTCATTTTCACAATCCGCCCTTTGCCGACTGCTCCCCGAGATGCGTATACTCCCGTTGCATAAAAAAGGAAGGCTCGTGCCCCATGGATCTCATCATTGTTCGGGTTGCATTTTGCCTGGTTCTCGCAGTTATTTGTTATTTCTTCCAGCCCTTCGGTCTCAATCCCTGGATCTCGGCCATCGCCGGAGCAGTCGCCGCCTGCCTGGTTATCCTCTTTGAGCAGCGCGTTCGCGCGCTCAGTCTGCGACGTCTGATCGGAGCTGTAGCCGGCAGCATTCTCGGCATTCTTGGCGCCTTCCTCATCTCGCTCGTCCTGCGCAATAGCCTTCCGGCCGGCCCCACGCAGAGCCTTCTGCAGATCTTCGTCCTCCTGCTCATGTGCTACGTCGGCCTGGTCATCGGAACCAGCAAGGGAGACTTGCTCAACCTTGACGCGCTCGGCGATCTCTTCAATTCAGAACGCAGTGCCGCCAGGCGCAATATCAAGGTCCTGGACACCAGCGCCATCATCGACGGCCGCATTGCCGATATGGCCGAGACTGGTTTCCTCGAAGGCGCGCTCGTCGTCCCCGAGTTCATCCTTCGCGAGCTGCAGATGGTCGCCGACTCCCAGGATTCCTCCCGCCGCCAGCGAGGCCGCCGCGGGCTCGATGTCCTCCAGCGCATGCAAGGCAATGCGCAGCTTACCGTTCAGATCGTCCAAAACGACTACCCCGCCATCCGTGAAGTTGATCTCAAACTGATCGAGTTGGCTAAGGACCTCGACGCCAAAATCGTCACCAACGACTTCAACCTCAATAAGGTCGCCCATCTGCACAACGTCGCCGTCCTCAACATCAACGACCTCGCCAACTCCCTCAAGCCCGTCTTCCTGCCCGGCGAAAAAATGAACATCATGATCCTCAAAGAGGGCAAGGAGTACAACCAGGGTGTCGGCTATCTCGACGACGGCACCATGGTGGTCGTCGATCACGCCCGCCGCATGATCGGCCGTCAGGTGGAGATTTCCGTCACCTCCGTCCTCCAAACCGCCTCAGGCAAAATGATCTTCGGCAAGATGGACGACCCCGGCCGCATGGAAGGCACGCGCGGCATAGAAATCGCGAATTGACGCCAAGCCGTTTCAAAAACGGACGACCCAGCCAACTATTACCGAAGTCTTACATCACCGACGGTGGCGATTCGCTAGCCTAGAAGCAGGAGCTGTGATTCACAAGAAACTCTGCAAATCGCTCTGCAATTCGCAGGCAGTTGTGATTTCAAACGATGAATATGCTGGCAGAAATCGCCCCTTCCACCGACGCTCTCTCCACCGAAACGCTTCAGGCCGACTCACGCGCTCTCACCCAGCGCCGCTCCGACCGCTTCAACTGGAATTTCGCTTTCTGGATCGCTCTCTTCCACCTCGCCGCGATCGCCGCTCTCTTTTTCTTTAGCTGGACGGCGCTCGCAGTCACCGCCGTGCTCTGGGTGCTGGGCCAGAACGTCGGCATCGGCATGAGCTACCACCGCCTGCTCACGCACCGCGGATACACTACGCCAAAGTGGCTGGAATACATCATGGCCATCTGCGGCACGCTCGCCCTTCAGGGCGGACCTATCTACTGGGTCGCCGTCCATCGCCTTCATCACCAGCTCACCGATCGCCCCGGCGATCCGCATTCACCGCGTGACGGCAAATGGTGGTCGCACACTGGCTGGATCCTTCAGGGCACCCTGCGCAACCGCAACTCCCTGCTCACCCGTTACGCTCCCGACCTTACCCGCGATCGCTTCTATGTCTGGCTCAGCCGCTACCATTGGGTCCCCGTCACGGTCATCGGCATTGGCCTCTATTTTGCTGGCGGATGGCCCTGGGTTCTCTGGGGAGTCTTCTTCCGCGTTACCCTTGGCCTGCACGTCACCTGGCTGGTCAACTCCGCGACCCACATCTGGGGCTCGCGCCGTTTCGACACCCGCGACGACTCGCGCAACAACTGGTGGGTGGCCCTGCTCACCGGCGGCGAAGGATGGCACAACAATCACCACGCTCATCCCGTATCCGCGCGTCACGGCATGGCCTGGTACGAAGTCGACGTGAACTACCTCGGCATCCGCTTGCTCGGCTTTCTCGGACTCGCCCGCCGCATCAAGGTCCTCGGCACCGAAGCCGGTCCCGCGCGCATCATCAACGGCTAGCTCACTCTCAGTCATCCCCACAACGCCTTCCAGCAAAGTAAACTCATACTTTGCTGGAGAACCCCCGTGTTCCGTAGAACGTTTCGTAGAGCCTAAGCTGCCCTCGTCCTCCCCCTCGCTCTCGCCACACCCGCCTTCACCCAGCAGTCGTCCGAGACAGTCACCATCGACGCGCACGCAGCAACCACTCCGCTCCCCCATTTCTGGGAGCAGATGTTCGGCTCCGGCCGCGCCGTCCTCTCCATGCGCCAGAGCTATCGCGACGACATGCAGGCTGTGAAGAAGATCACCGACTTCAAGTACGTCCGCTTCCATGCCATCATGGACGACGACATCGGCGTCTACGACGAAGACGCTCAAGGCAATCCCGTCTACAACTTTTCCTACATCGACCAGATCTACGATGGCCTGCTCGCCAACGGCGTTCGTCCCTTTGTCGAAATCAGCTTCATGCCCAAAGAAGCTTGCCTCGCGCCTCGACTACCACGCCTTCTGGTACAAGCAGATCGTCTCTCCGCCCAAGGACTAGGTGGGACGCCCTCATCATCGCCTTCGCCCAACACCTCGTCGAGCGCTACGGCATCGATGAAGTCTCGCAGTGGTACTTCGAAGTCTGGAACGAGCCCAACATCGATTTCTGGACTGGCCGCCCCGCCCAGCAGACCTACTTCGAGCTGTACGACCACACCGCCCGCGCCCTCAAAGGCGTCAACTCGCGCATCCGCGTCGGAGGCCCCGCTACCGCGCAGGCCGCCTGGGTCGGCGACATGATCGCCCACTCCACGACCAATAACATCCCGCTCGACTTCGTCTCCACGCACGTCTACGGCAACGACACCGCAAAGGACGTCTTCGGCGACGACCGTCCCGTCCCTCCGCACCAGATGGTCTGTGCCGCCGTCGCCAAGGTCCACGATCAGATCAAGGCGTCCGCCCGCCCGACCATCCCGCTCATCTGGAGCGAATTCAACGCCACCTACGCCACGAGCAGCCCATCACCGACTCCATCTACATGGGTCCCTGGCTCGCCGACACCATCCGCCAGTGCGATGGCAAAGTTGACATCATGTCCTACTGGACCTTCTCCGACGTCTTCGAGGAGCAGGGAGTTGTCAAGACGCCCTTCTACGGTGGTTACGGCATCGTCGCCGAACGCGGCATCCCCAAGCCCGCCTTCCGCGCCTTTGAGATTCTGCATGATCTCGGCGACCAGCGCATCGCTGCATCCGAAAACGACGTCCTCGCCACGCGCACAAGCAATGGCACACTAGCCATCGCTTTATGGAACCTCGTCGAGCCCTCCGCCACCGGTCCCGACAAGACCTTCACCCTCGACGTCAAGAGCGCGCCGGGCCATGTCACCATCCGCCGCGTCGACGCCGCGCACGGAGACACCCTCACAGCATGGAAAAATATGGACAGCCCGCGCTATCCCACGCAGGCCCAGATCGCGGCTCTGAAGAAAGCCTCCGAGATCGGCGCTCCCGAAACCATCTCGCTCCACGGCGACCAACTCACCATCACTGTGCCTCCCAAGGGCCTGGTGCTCGTCGAGATTCACTAGCACCGTCTCGCATGTAACGGCACCTGGGCGTCTTGCACTATAAGACAACTTCGCTGCCAGCGCCGGACCGGGCGCTGGACGAGCGGTGCAAAGGTGTCCCCCATGATGTACTTCGATCTGCCTCTGGTTCTCGTTGTGTTCACCATCTCCGTCATGCTCGCTCGAACACCCTCCTCTGTGTCTTCATCTCCGCTCGTGGTGAGGAGTTCGCGAGGAAGAGACTGCGCCGAAATATAGATCGTTCCTGAAACCCGACACTAAACCCGGCAAAATCCCCATCGTCGATCCGCTGACGTCGCCCTGTACGATTTCAGCAGTGACCCGCGAAGCAAATCACTTCGACGCCCTCATCCTCGGCGCAGGCGCTGCCGGCCTCATGTGTGCCATCGAAGCGGGCCGTCGTGGTCGCCGCGTAGCCGTCCTCGAGCGCGCATCCCGTCCCGGCAAGAAAATCCTCATCTCCGGCGGAGGCCGCTGCAACTTCACCAACCTCCACTGCCTCCCGGAAAATTTCCTCTCCCAGAATCCTCACTTCGCGAAATCCGCGCTCGCCCGCTACACCCCCGCCGATTTCCTCGCTCTCGTCGAAAAGCACCGCATCCCCTGGCACGAAAAGAAGCTCGGCCAGCTCTTCTCCGACCGCGCCTCCAGCGACATCCTCAACATGCTGCTCGCCGAAACGGCTGAAGCTGGCGTCACCGTACTCTGCGATGTCCAGATCACCGAAGTCCGGTGCGACGACGCCTTCCACGTCCTCACCGACCACGGCGAATTCCGCACGTCCGCACTCGTCGTCGCCTCCGGAGGCCTCTCCATCCCGAAAATGGGCGCCACCAGCTTCGGTTACGACCTCGCCCGCCAGTTCGGCCTCAAAATCGTCGAACCACGCCCCGCGCTCGTCCCGTTAGTCCTCGTCCCCGCCGATCAACAACGCCTCTGCGATCTCTCCGGAGTCTCAACCCGCGTCATTGCTTCCATCGGTCGCAGACAGTTTGATGAAAGCCTGCTCATCACCCACCGCGGCCTCAGCGGTCCGGCCATCCTGCAGATCTCTTCTTACTGGAACTCCGGCACAACTCTCTCGCTCGATCTCGCACCGCAGCAAGCGCTCGCTCTGAACTCATCCTCACACCGCGATCTGCCCACACTCCGCGGCCACCTGCGCACCGTTCTCCCGCAGCGCCTCGCGGACCGCCTGCTCGACCTCGATCCGCCCGCCGGCTGGTCCAATCACGCTCTCGAAGCATGGGAAAATCGCTGGCATCACTGGCCCATCACGCCTGAGACAACAGAGGGCTACGCGAAGGCCGAAGTCACCGCCGGAGGCATCGATAACTCCGAGCTCTCCGCCAAAACTATGGAGAGCCGCATCGCCGGCCTCTTCTTTATCGGAGAAGTCGTCGACGTCACCGGTCATCTCGGCGGATTCAACTTCCAGTGGGCCTGGGCCTCTGGAGCTGCCGCCGGACGCGCTATCTAATGCGAGCCTGAATGCACTCAGGGATTCTTCGCCTGTGACTGACCCGGTGGTTCCAGGCGGCTGGTTAACCGCGGCACAGTGTGCCTGAGTACGTAATACTCATTCACTGGCCGATCGTCCTGCAGCGGCGGAGCATTCGGCGCCTCCGCAATCAGTTGATCGATCGGAAATTCGCTGTCCAGCACAACTGCGAATTGCTTTTGAGGTGTAGGCTCCGGACCCCATTCCATCATGTCCGTGATCGCGGCCGCAGGCATGCGCTGAACCAGTTGCTCGGGAGTCCAATCCGGAATGGGTCGAGTACTCGCCAGAAAATGTTCGCCCTGATGTTCTACCGAGGTGTAGACACGCACGTACGGAAACGACTCCTTGATGGCTTTCGCCACCGCCGCCCGGTCTGTGGCATCACCCGCCGGCAACCACGTTTGCAGAATCCCGGTCGGGCTCAGGCGGCGCCGGATCGCCACGTAGAATTCTTTCGAGTACAGCATGCTCGATCCCGCAGCCTCAACCGGAGGCGGAGGATCAAGCGTGATCACGTCGAACTGATCGGTTGTCCTCGCCAGGTAGCGTCGCCCATCATCGATGACCACGTGCGCATGTGGTGACCGCAAAAGCTCCGGCCCATCGGCATGGAAATAGCCAAATAGTTTTGGAACGCTGGGGACAAGCTCAACCGCCGTCGTAGGAATATTCCATGAAAGCAGTGAGCGGAACGTCGTGCCCATGCCGAAACAAATCACCAGGGCGTTCCGGGGTTGATAGCCCAGCGAAGCCAGAGGTAGATGTGCCATCATCTTCGTCACCGGCGTCAGTTCAGTGATGCCGAATCCGTTCACCAGCAGATGCTTGTCCATGCCCTCTCCGGTGGCGATGATCGTTGCCGTGTTGTCACGTCGCTCCTCGTGATGGGCAAATTTATCGGCGTAGTCTCTGCTGGTCACCGCCAGTGCCAGCCCAACCACCAGTGCCATGAGCCCGAATGCCTGCTTCGATCGGAGCCCCTCGCGAGCCTTTTCTTCATGCGCCAGCCACGTCGGATAAAGGCTCAACACAAACCACGGCATGGAGAGCGTCAGCAGAGCCCATCGTTCGCCAATCCACGGCAGAAGAATAAATCCCGACAGCAGCGGCCCCAGGATGCAGCCCACCACGTTGACCGCGTACGCCCTTCCTGCCCGGTCAGGATCTCCCCTTGACCACCGGTCGACCAGCAGCGGCGTGACAAAGCCGAGGATCGCACTCGACGGCGCCAGCCCGAGCACGACACGCAATGTCCGTCCCATGTGAATCCCCGGCGCCACTGTCACCAATGGCAAAAGCGTTGCCACTCCCAGGACCGCCCAGATCATTGTCGGGGTCAGCACTCGCGTACGGCTCATTCGCCGATAAACCATTGATCCCGCGAATGTCGCCAGCAGATAACAGCACAGAATCGCGGCAAACGCATAGACCACCGTCCCGACGTACGGAGTAAGAAGGCGGATCCACACCACCTCCATTCCCATGCTGATCACGCCGCTGATAAACAACAGCACCAGAGGCCTTTGGTCGTTCGAAAATGTGAAGGCGGTAACCGCTGTGCTCTGCGTAACCGGGATGGTTTGTTCTGTGGCCGACTTGCTGAGAGACAAGGCAAAAGCTGCTGCGGCCAGCAGGAAATTCAACACCGCGCCGATCCTCAAAGTGCCGTGAAAGCCGACAAGCTCGATAAAGAGCAGCGGTACGCAGGAACCGGCTACAGCTCCTAAAACATTAGCTAGATAGAGGTAGCTGAACGAGCGAGGCGTTTCGTCCGCAAGCGCGCGTCTGATGCTGAACATGGCGATAGGAATGGTTGCTCCCATGCAGGCGCACCACGGCACCAGCGTAAATGCAACCCAGATGCCGGCAACAAGGTAGTAGGTAAGGGAAGAAGACAGCGTCCACTCAGCAAACAAACGGCCGCCCATGGATAGCTCGTAGGGAACCAGAATCGTCGAGATACCGATCAGCAGCTCGGTAAGTGCGTAGAACCGCAGCGCAGGAGTTCGCATCGCGCCGCCGTATCGCCTTATAAGGCGGCCACTTATCCACGAACCTAGCCCCAGCCCAGCCATGAACGTAGATAGAACGATCGACACCAGCGCGGTTGTAACTCCAAACTGGGCCATCGAGAGCCGCAGCCAGACCAGTTCGTAAAGGATGCTGCAAAAGCCCGAAACCAGAAAAAACACGAAGACCGAGCGCATGAAGACAGGCGACTTTTGCATTAAACCCCCAAGGCTTACGCGAGGTAGTTCAGACAAGTTGTGGGGGAAAAGAAGGTAGGACCGATTCTAGAGCAAAATCGCGGATTGTCTAGTTAAGAAAGCGTAAAGGATTCAAGACCATCATAAATGGCATTTTCTCCAATACGCCGGATAACTAGAGCATCTCGAACAATGTGGTGTTATTTTGTTGGAGAGTCAATAACACTATGGGCTGTATGTGTACTTGTCAGTACTCGTCGATGTCCCACACAACAATACGGTCCCCGCTCTCTCATTCTTCTCTTTGAAGATCTATCTTCAGCGATCCAGGCGGCAAATCCTCTGCTTCAATAAAGAAGGCTAATGTTTTACCTATCCAAATGGACTAGCCTCCTATTTACAAACGATGCAATTGCTTCGGTTTAGGTGGGAATGTCTTCTAAGTTAACCGGCGCGGCAAATTATGAGCTTTGTCGAGCGGGCTTTCGGACGTCGCCACCGACGGCGGCATCGACCGCTCCTTTATCCCGCTTAATGTGTCATCCAGTCGGCTAGCGTCGGCTCACTCCCAGCCACCCCTCCAGCTCCGCATTCGACTCGATTTGGCCCGCAATCACGCCCTCGATCAGCTCATGAGTCCGCAACTCCTGAAATGGCGTCGTGACTTTCTGTCCACTCGCGCTCCCCGGAAACCGCACCATCAGCACCGGCCTCGGATCGAATCTACCCTGAGAGGCGCGCTCGTCCTCGTCTGTCCACATCGGCGACATCTTCCACATGCCTACTCTCCACGAATGATCCGACGACACAATCACACTAGTTTTTGACACCAGCGGAGTTTCCCCGATCCATTGCAGGAGTTGTCCCAGCGCTTCGTCCGCCAGCACAAGGTTATCCAGATAGCTGCCGTTTACTCCCGCCGCGCCCGTGCGCCGGTTATAAAATCCCCCCGGATGCGGCACCGGCAAATGAATGAACAAAAAGCCCGGATCTTCATCGGCAATCAGACTTCGCGACCGCTCCATCAGCTTGCGATACTGTTCTGCGTGCTCCTGCGCGGTCGTTGGCTGTTTGATCTTGTTGTCCGTTAGCCGCGCCAGCGGTTTACTCAGCGGCGCAAATACGTTCCGCGCCACCGACCTGTCCGGCGAGTAGTTCCCCTGAAGCGGCGAACCCAGCGACTCCTCGCACCAATCAAGCTCCCGCATGTAAGTTCGGCAGTATGGGATGTACCACCCGATCGCTCCCGCCGCCAACCCCGCTCGCTCCGCGTCCGCGAACAAGGTCCGCTCATCGGGATAATCCTGCCATCCTCCGGCAGTCTTCACCGTGGCATGCCCCGCAAAGTCGCTTCGCTCCTGCCTGATCTGGTTGCCCCACAGCAGCGAAGGGATAATCAGCTCCGTGTAGTAACCCGCCGGCTGCACGTTGCTGAACGACACGGTCTCGCCCGCAAAGCGATCGAAATTCGGGAGCTTGATGCCGGGGTCCCGATGCTCGAATGTCTGATCGTATGAAAGCTCGTCAAAGAGCACCCACACAATCCTCCGCTGCGGTCGTGCATTGTGCGCGATCATCCTCGAATACGCGGCCATATCGTGCGGCTCGCGTTTCACTGCCATGTACACCAGCTCCGGCAGCATCCACAAGATCGCGAATCCCAATAACAGAAACACCATCCGTGCCGACCGTACCGCTGCCGCATACCATTCGCGCTTCACCACCCACAGCACCAAGCCAACCACGCAAACGGCAACGAACACGCGCGCAGGGGTCGCAACCCTGTACCCGATCAGCCCCGCAACCGCCAGCCCCGACGTCGTTCTCGCCGCCAGCACACCCCCCAGCAGCATCCACCACAGCGTCCTGCCTGCGCCGTCATAGATGTCCAGCAGCCAGAAAATCAGCGCCGCCAAAAGGCACGCCACCGCGAGATCGATTGCCACACCCCAGTACACCGCATTCATCGGCAAAAGGCGGTGATACAGATCGGTGTGCAGCGGAGAGATGTGAAACCAGGTGTACGCAAGGGCAAAGAGAATCGCTGCGCCGCAGCCTTCGAGCCACGTGCGCCCCTTCATCGCAGCTCAAGCAGGTAGAGCGTGCGGCCGTTCTTCAACCGTTCCTTCTGCGCTGTTACGAAATAGCGCTCCATCGCGGTTACAAATTCCGCCTCGTTGAGGTGCTTGTAGATCTCTTCACGCCCTCGCACCAGCTCCGCAAATCGCGGATCGCTCGCCGGGACCCACTCGACAATCGCCCATTGCGTTGTCAGATCGCTTAGCAGGTCGGCAACCTCACCCAGGGGAATCTGATCGGAGATCAGCAGATGGTGCACCAGCCCCAGCATCATCACGCAGTCAAATCGCCCGTACGTGCGATCCAGCAGCCCCAGCGACTCCGCGTTTCTCCACCCTGTCGCCGGAGTCGGCCTCGCCGCATCCGCAATCACTGCCTGCACCTCGCGCCGCTCTTCGCATGCCTGTTGCCAGTTGCGCTCGCTCGCTGCCAGGTCCGTATCCCAGGCCACGACGCTTGCCCCCAAGCTTGCCGCCAATCGTGAATACACGCCGGTATTCGCGCCCAGGTCGAGAACATGTTTCGGCGAAATCTCCAGCAGTGCTCTGCGCACAAACGTCTTCTTTTGCTGATGATCTTCCGTCTTATAGTGGTCGGCGCTCTCCGGATACTCGCTCCACCGCGACCCGCGCTCTTCACCCTTTAGCGCCTGCACCGTCGCCCGCAGCCTGTGCAGGTTGCGCCGTAGCACCGCCTCCGCCACCGCCGGATCCTGCTCCAGCCGCATCCCTGTCGCAGCGCCATTCTGCCTCTTCTCCAGCAGATACGGCATCGTCACCAGCGTGCGCAGCGGCTGCTGCCAGCGTTGAATAAAGCTCAGATGCGGATACAAATCGCCCGGCTGATATCCGTCTCGTCGATGCAGACTCGCAGCCAGTGGCCATCCGAGATACCGGTATGCCGCGAGCGGAAGCAGAAACGTCCGCACAAACTGCGCATACGCCATCCACAGGGGACTTCCCGGATCGCGCTTTTCAATCGAGAGCACATCCACAAAAACGGGCCGCGGCCCCTCAAAGAGCACATTCAGGGGGGTGGCATCCTTCAGGATCAGTCCTTTGCCCACCAGGCTCTCGCACAGATCCAGCGTTAGCTCCGCCGCCGCAACCCACGCTCCCGGCGTCCACTCCCACGGGTAGCTTGGAAAGAATATTCGCGGATGCTCCAGCAGCAACTCGCCGTTTCGATCCTGGCCTTCGGGCACCGTCGTCGCAATCAGCCGTCCTTTGGAAACCCACGCGTACGCCAGGTCGGACTCGAGAAAATCCAGCGCCGCCCCTGCATATTCGGGCCGCACCCTTCGCCGGACGCGCTCGCCTTCCACCCGCAGCGATCCCGCCGGATCGCGGAACGTTTCGATAACGGCCAGTGCACCTGCCATCACCCGCGCAGTCCCCAGGTCCTCGTTTGGCCCTGACCTTCTGCTTCGGTTTTCGTAGTGCTTCCCCGGCTGAAAAGCTTGCGGATCTTCGTTCGCAACACGAACAACGCGCCGGCCAGCATCGACCCGCCCACCTGGAAGGCAAGCAGTCCCGATCCGGGATCGACGTATGCGTGTGCGGGCTTGGCAGCAGCCGCGAGGAAGACAACAATCTGGAGAAGACCCAATAAGAACAGCACGGAGCGCTTGAACATAATCCCTGGCAGCCTTCCGATTCAACGAGTCAGCTAGTGGGACGGGAAGAAAATGAAAAAAGTTGCGGCTCCGGTTTCAGAACTTCACCCGCCAGAAACTTCACCCTTCGGATTTCATACCCCTTCAGATTTCATACCCCTTCGGAATTCATACCCACGTCCCGCGCCTTAAACCAGGCCAGCCATTCCCCCTGAAACCGCACCCCCGAGGGCTCACGACGCGTTGCTGCTATAGCCTTGATAATGAACAGAACGGAGACCCCATGCCACCATTCCGCGCCCTCAGAGTGACTTATTTCTTTCTCCCCGTTCTCATGCTCGTTTTCGCCCTCGCCTTCTCTCTTCGCGCCCAGAATGTTGTCCTCGATCACGCCACCGGCTCTACGCCCCTTCCTAACGGCATCGAAATCCAGGTCGGAAACGCCCGCGAACAGATCACCGCCCTCCGCGACGACGTCCTTCGCGTTCGCATCGCGCCCCACGGCCAGATGCCCGAGGACGCCTCATGGGCTGTCTCCGCTGAAAACCGCCGCAGCTCCGTCCCCGTCACGCCGTCTACTTCTGCCGGTGCCATCGGTTTCCGAACTCTCTCCCTCAGCGTTGAGGTGGACCCGAAGACCCTCCGCCTCACCGTCCGTGACCTCGCCGGAAAGATCGTCCAGCAGGACGCCCAGCCAATTCATTACGATGGAGCCGCCTTCCGGATCTACAAGACCATGCCCCTCGACGAGCACTACTACGGCCTCGGCGACCGTACCGGCCCGCTCGATCGCCGCGAAGAATCCTTCACCCTCTGGAACACCGACGCCTATCGCTTCCAGGAATCCACCGACCCTATCTATAAGGCCATCCCCTTCTTCGTCACCTTCCGGGCCGGCCGCGCCGCCGGCATTTTCCTCGACAACACCTGGCGCACCAGCTTCGACTTCGGCAAGCAACTCCCCAACGTCTACTCATTCGGAGCCGTCAACGGCCCACTCGATTACTACATCCTCTACGGACCCACCCCCAAAGAAGTCGTCGAGCGCTACACCTGGCTCACCGGCACGCCGCCCCTGCCGCCCCTCTGGACCCTCGGCTTCCAGCAGTCCCGTTACACCTACTACCCCGAATCGCAGCTCCTTGACGTCGCCAGCCGCCTCCGCGCTGACCACATACCCGCCGACGCCCTCTACCTCGACATCGACTTCCAGGACCACCACCGCCCCTTCACCATCGACCAGCAAGGCTTCCCCGATTTTGCCGGCATGGTCTCAAAGCTCAAAGCCGAGAACTTCCACCTCGTCACCATCGCCGACCTCCACATCGCCAACCTGCCTAACAGCGGATACGCCTCCTACGACACCGGCATCGCCGGCAACCACTTCGTCCATAATCCCGACGGAACCGTCTACACCGGCGTGGTATGGCCCGGTCCCAGCGTCTTTCCCGACTTCACGCAGCAACAGTCCCGCGCCTGGTTCGGCACCCTCTATCGCGATTTCTACAGCATGGGTGTCGCCGGCTTTTGGGACGACATGAACGAGCCCACCATCTTCAACAGCCCCACCAAGACCATGCCCGAAGACGTCGTCCATCGCATCGATGAGCCGGGATTCGCCACCCGCACCGCCACTCACGCCGAGATTCACGATGTTTACGGAATGGAGAACTCGCGCGCCACCTTCGAGGGCCTGCTTAAGCTCAATCCCAACCTCCGCCCCTTTGTCCTCACCCGTGCTTCCTACGCCGGAGGGCAGAGCTACGCCGCCACCTGGACCGGCGACAACAGCGCCACCTGGAACCACCTCCGCATGACCACACCCATGATCGAAAACCTCGGCCTCTGCGGATTCGCATTCACTGGCGCCGACGTCGGTGGCTTCGCCGGCAGCCCGTCGATGCCCCTGCTGACTAAGTGGCTCGAAGTCGCCGCCTTCCAGCCCATCGACCGTGACCACACCGAGAAGGGAAGCGCCGACCAGGAGCCGTGGGTCGGCGGCCCCGACCAGGAAGCCATCCGTCGCCGCTACATCGAAGAGCGCTACCGTCTCATGCCCTATCTCTACACCGTAGCCGAAGAAGCCTCCCGCACCGGCCTTCCCATGGTCCGACCGCTCTTTCTTGAATTCCCCCATGGCGCAACCGACGGCCACCCCATCGACACCGACGCCCCTGGAGAATTTCTCCTCGGCTCTGACATCCTCGTTGCCGCCCCACCCTTCCCCGACGAAGTCGAGCCATACCAGGCCGAGTTCCCCACAGCCGTCTGGTACAACTACTGGACCGGCGAAAGAGTGCCTCAACCACCGCCCGCATCTGAACCGCCCGATCCCGCCCTGCCGCCCAGCCCCGCAAGCTTCGTCCCGCTCACCACCAACCTCCGTCCTGAACTCGCCACTCTGCCCGTCTTCGCCCGCGGAGGCGCCATCATCCCAATCGCGCCGCTCGTCCAGAGCACCAGTGAAACTCCACAGGGCCCGCTTACCCTCCGCATCTACGCCGGCAGCTCAACTGACCCTTGCTCCGGCAGCCTCTACCTCGACGACGGCACCAGCTACGCCTACCGGCAAGGAGCCTACCTGCGTATGAAGTTTTCCTGTGAGGTCGCGGCCGACGGCTTCCATCTCCACATCGCGCCGCGCGAGGGCACCTACCCCGCATGGTGGAAGGAAATCCGTGCCGAGATCTATGGCTGGACGCCAAAGCAGAACTCGGCCCTCGTGAAAGGGACAACGACCCCGCTCCAAGCGAGCCAACTCCAGCACGGCGTCGCCGTCACCATTCCTGAAAACGACCAGGGCCTCGATCTGGACCTGAAATAAACGGAGATCTGGAAAATAAAACAGCCATGAACGCTGAACCGAGCCAATTCATCGATCAAGCTTTCATGGCTAATGGCTAATGGCTAATGGCTAATGGCTAATAGCTAATGGCTAATGGCTAATGGCTCACTCGACCTTATAACTGCCCTTGCCCCAGTGGAACGACACCGTAGGCGTGCACGCGCCGCTCTGGTAGTAGACCACCGTGTCGCCGCTGTCGTGTCCCTGCACAAAAGGAGTCATCGCCGCCACAAAATTACCCTGCGCATCCGGCTTCGCGCCGAGGCTGGCCTTCTGGCCGAACGTTTCCGCGCCCAGGGTAAAGGATGTGTCAGCCTTGAAACCACTGCCCTCGATCAACACCAGCTCGGCATCCTTCGATCCCAACAGGACCTGCAGCTTGCAGCCGTTGCTTTCGCCCGTCACCGGGAAGGGGATTACGCTCGCCGCCGCTCCGCCCTTCTTGTCTTCGGCCACCAGCGCCGCGCGAATTGCCTCGCCTTTGGCCGCCGCCGTCGTAATCTCAACCGGAGCATTCACCTGTATTGTCTTGGTGCACGGTGCCACAGCTGGAGTCGCGCTCTGCGCCGCCGCCTGCGCGTCAGCCGCAGTCTTTCCCGCGTCAGCGTTCGGCGCCACCGGCCTATTCGTCGCGGCAGCCTGCGCTCCGCATACCGCCGTGCCCGACGCATCGATCACGATCCCGTTCATCACCGCGAGTACACCCGAATTCAACGGCCAGCGCAGAAGCGTCAACCGTGTGCCCGGAGCAAATCCGGTCGCCGCTAGCTGATAGGTAATCAGCGTGCCCGCCGCGCCTTTCTCTCGTGCCGTCTCCTTCATCGTCAGGTTAATCCCGGGCGACGACGCCTTCGGGCCCCAGTTGGCCATTGACGACGCCAGCCGCATGACCTGCGCCCGCTGCCGCGCCACTGCCTGCGCCGCCTCTTCTTCCGCGGTCGGTGTATGGGGATCGGGAGGCAGGTCCTCAAGCTTCAATTGCTGAGTCGACGAACTATTCGCCGGAGCCTGCGCTGTCGGAGCCGGCTGTGCTTGGGCCGGTGAACTCTGATCCGCCATCTGGGAAAAAGAGGTAAGACAAAGCGACGCCGCCACACCGCCGGCATAAAGAACTGAAAGGAAACGCATATCCCGAGAATAAATGAATGCGACGCCCTCCTGCTCTGCCTGCCCTCTCGCGTCCAGCCAACAGGAAATTCATCTTCAGTCCACATTGTCGGTCTGATATCGTCTCTCGCAGTAAATTGCCCGTGAGGTGACCCATGCCCTGCGACCCGCAGGAACTGAAACACGTTCCGCTGTTTGCTCTTCTCGACGATGACGAGCTCGCCGTTCTGGCCGCACAGGTTGAACTCAAAAAGTTCGCACCACGCCAGCGCATCTACAAAATCGGAGATCCCGGCAAACACGCCTACATCTTCATATCCGGCAGCGTGCAGGTTACCACCGTCGACGAGGACAACCAGGAGGTAGTCGTCGATGAGCCCGGACATGGCGAGTTCTTTGGCTTCGCCTCCATGCTCGACCAGACCCTCCACCAGACCAACGCCCTCGCCATCGAAGAAACCGAGTGCGTCGAGATCAGCCGTGACGATATCGCCACGCTCCTCTGTAAGAAACCCATGGCCGGTATGGACATGCTTACCGTCCTCGGCCGGCAGTTCCATGCCTCGCAACAACTCGTTCGTGTGCGTGCCAATCGGAACGCCAACGAGATCATCGAGGACGCGGAAACATTCGGCGAGCGCATCGCAGACACTGTCGCCACCTTCGGAGGCTCATGGACCTTCATCACCGCCTTCGCCATCGTCCTCACCATCTATACGTCCATCAACGTCGTCCTTAAAGGCAGGGCGTGGGATCCCTACCCTTTCATCCTGCTCAACCTCTTCCTGTCCATGCTCGCCGCCATCCAGGCGCCCGTCATCATGATGAGTCAGAACCGCCAGGACAAGAAGGACCGCGTCCGCAGCGAGCTCGACTTCGACGTCAATCGTCGCGCCGAATCCGAGATCCAGCACCTCTCCCGCAAGCTCAACCTTCTCCATGACAAAATCGGCGACCTTGATGACCTCCTGCGCGGCCGGATCGAGACCGCGCCAAATCCAAAGTGATCCGCAGGCTCCGCCGAAAGGAATTTCGTCTTTTGGCGAGAGCGTGTGATTCAATGAGATGGATTTTCTCGGAGGCACCTGTGCATCGCTGCGCGTTCGCGCTATCTTTGTCTCTTTTGCTGATCTCTACCGCTTCCGGCCAGAAGACCGGCACTCCGTCTTCCTGTACGTCGCTCGCCCGTCTCTCCTTGCCGGACACGAAGATCGACCTCGCGCAGCAGGTGGAAGCAGGAAAGTTCACCCCGGCTGAACCGCCGCAGAATCCCGCCGAGACCGGGATATATAAGTCCTTGCCCGCATTCTGCCGCGTCGTCGCCCGTATCGCACCCACCTCCGACTCCGACATCAAGGTTGAGGTATGGATGCCGGTCAGAGGCTGGAACGGAAAGTTTCGCGGTGAGGGCAACGGCGGCTTCGCGGGTGAGATCTACTACTCGAGCATCGCCGCCTCCGTCGCTCAGGGATACGCCAGTGCCGGCACCGACGCAGGTCACACTGGTAGAAGCACCGACGCCTCCTGGGCCCTGGGACATCCCGAAAAGGTGAACGACTTCGGCTATCGCGCCGTCCATGAAATGACCCGCAAAGCGCAGGCGATCATCAATGCCTACTATGGCGCACCAGCCAAACATTCCTATTTCCTGGCTTGCTCCGACGGCGGCCGCGAAGCTCTTATGGAAGCCCAGCGCTTCCCCGATGACTACGACGGAATCCTCGCTGGCGCCCCCGCCTATCATTGGACGGCCCTGCTGACTGGTGCGGTCACAGGTGCCCAGGCTCTCACCCTTACACCCGCCAGCTATATTCCATCCTCTAAGCTTCCGGCCATCAGTTCAGCCGTCCTCGCTTCCTGCGACGCAACCGATGGTGTGAAAGACGGATTTCTGAACGATCCCCGCACCTGCCACTTCGATCCCTCAGTATTGCTTTGCAAAGGAGCCGACTCCGACAGCTGCCTCACCGCCCCGCAGATCACGGTCCTGAATTCGCTTTACGCGGGCGCACGCAATGCCCACGGAGACCAGGTCTTTCCCGGCTTGTTGCCCGGCGCGGAAACAGGTCCCGGAGGCTGGTCTACTTGGATTACCGGCTCGAAACCCGGCGACAGTCTCATGTTCGAGTTCGGCACCGGTTACTTCGCCAACATGGTGTATGACGACCCGCACTGGAACTACAAAACCTTCAACGTCGACGACGGTCTGAAAATGGCGGTCGAGAAAACTGCCCACGCGCTGGATGCCACCAACCCGGATCTAAAACCGTTCTCCAGCCGCGGCGGCAAGCTCATCCTCTATCACGGCTGGAATGACCCCGCCATATCTTCCCTGAGTACGATCGACTATTACCACCAGGTCGAGTCCGCTAACAGCGATCCTCAATCCTTCGTCCGGCTTTTCATGGTTCCCGGCATGCAGCATTGCCTCGGCGGCCCCGGACCCAGCAGCTTCGGACAATTCGGATGGCATCCCGGAACCGGCCCCGACGATACGCAGGACGACATCTCTTTGGCCCTTGAACAATGGGTGGAGAAAGGCGTTGCGCCTGAGCAAGTCATCGCCGCAAAAATCGAGGCCAACCCTCAGGCTGCCCCGCACACTACGATGACTCGTCCCCTCTGCGCGTGGCCCGAAGAAGCGAAATACGTCGGCGCCGGCGACACCTCCGATGCGGCAAACTTCGCCTGCGCTCTCCCCGCGAAATGAGCCGGTATCAGCAGCTCATTGCGCCGTCCAACCCCCATCAAGCGGCAGAGAAGCCCCAGTGATATTCGAAGCCGCCGATGAGCACAGAAAGAGCGCCATCGCGGCGATTTCCTCGATGGAAGTAAAGTGGCCCGACGGCTCCTTTTCCTCAAGCAGCTGCCGCGTTGCTTCTTCTTTCGATACTCCCCGCTCAGCCGCCCGGGCATCGATCTGTTTCTCGACCAGCGGCGTCATCACGAAACCCGGACAGATCGCATTACACGTGATCTTTCGAGACGCGTTCTCCAGCGCTACAACCTTGGTAAGCCCGATTAGCCCGTGCTTCGCCGCAACATATGCCGCCTTGTTCATCGACGCCACCAGCCCATGCACCGACGCGATGTTGACGATGCGTCCATCATTGCGCCGCTGCATCCCCGGGAGCGCTGCGCGTGTCGTGTGGAAAGCAGCCGACAGATTAATCGCGAGAATCGCATTCCAGCGCTCCACCGGAAACTGCTCCACCGCGGCCACGTGCTGGATGCCCGCATTGTTGACCAGAACATCCACACGCCCGAAGCGTTCTTCTGCATCCCGAATCAGCGCAGAGCACTGCTCCGGATCGGCAAGGTCCGCCGGGTGATAGAACACCTCCGCCCCGTACTGCTGTTGCAGCCGGCGCGAAAGCACTTCCGCCTCCGCGCTCGTTGCAATGCCATTGATGACTGTTCGGCAACCCGCCGCTGCAAAGGCCTCCGCAATGCCAAGCCCTATCCCTGAAGTTGAACCGGTGATAACCGCAGTCTGATCGCGAAACACCACAACGCCCTCCCATTACCAGCAATAATCGTTACTGCCGTCTCGCATCATCAACCAAGGCTCTTGGCCGCCTCGCAGCGTTCGGCGAAATCGTCCACCAGGTCCGCGATCCTGCTCGCTCCACGATTCCCCATGAGGATCGTGTAATGTGTGGTGCCCGCAATCAGTTCCTCCTCCATCGCCTGAACGCACGTCCGCATCTGCTCCATCATTGCGTCGGGATAAAGCGGAGGCGTACCCGGCACGAATCCCGCCGGTGCGCGAATCATCAGTACCGGCACGCGGATCGCCTTTAGCCGGGCGATCATCGCTTCTCTCTGCAGGCCTTCCAGCAGGTCTGCCTTCACGCCATCCTCTGAAGCCTTCGGCCGCAATTCCGGAGCCTCGCCGCCCACCTCATAATCCAGAAATGCCTCCACCCACGGCCCCCAGTCCTCAGCGGGAAAATGCGGCTGGCCCCGCCAGAACAGCCTGTACGCTTCCCGCGAGGGGTGCGTCTGCCTTAGCTGCGTAATCCGCAGCTGCAGCGCCGCATCCAGAGCCTGCTGCGGACCGGCCGCCGCAATTGCCGGTGCATAGCCGCCATCGATGAACACCACGCCCGCCACCAGGTCCGATTCCTGCGCCGCCAGCGCAGCCGCGATAAACCCGCCCATCGAGTGCCCCACGATTATGCTCGGCCCCAGCCCCATTGCACGCATAGCCGAGGCCACGTCGCGTGCATGCTGAACCATCCCGTAAGGCCCCGCCGGCTTGTCCGAGTCCCCACGCCCGCGCAGATCAAGCGCAAACACCGCCCGTCGTCCCGCCAGCCGCTCCGCCACGCCCATGAAGCTCACATACGAAGCAGTCAGCCCGTGCAGAGCCACCACAGGAGCGCCTCGCCCCGGCCAGTATCCAAAGGCCAGATCTATGCCGTCGCCCGACACGCGCCCCTGCGCTTCCCTCGCCGTCTTAACCCATACCTGCCCTTCGTGCGCAGTCATAGAAGCTCCGCTATCGCCGCTAGAAGTTGAACTTCAGCGCGAACTGAATCACGCGCGGTCCCGTTGTCGTCGTCACAATCTGTCCTACATTCTCCGAGGCCAGAATATTCACCGGGTTCGCAAAGCTCACCGAATTGAACGCATTAAAGAACTCACTGCGGAACTCCAGCTGCCGCTCGCCAATCGGAAAGAACTTCACAATCGAGATATCGACGTTCTTCTGATCCGGTCCGCGCAGAATGTTCCGCCCGCTCGTGCCAAAATCTCCGACCGCCGTCGCCGGTGTAAAGCAATTCACGTTGAAGTACTCATTCAGTCGAGCCTGCACGCCCCTGCTCCGCGAAGCATCACACCCCGCCACCGAATTCGCCCGTGCCTGCACAAACGCCGTCGCGTTGGTCAGGACAGAGAACGGCGTGCCCGCCTGCAGTGTGATGACGCTGGCCAATTCCCACCCGCTCGCCGCCTGTCTAAGCAGACCGGAACTTCCTTTGTAACCGGGAAGGTCATAAATTCCGCTGAAAACAAAGCGATGCCGCCGGTCGAAGTCCGAGCTCGCATAGTTTTTCAGTATCGCCTGATTGCCCGGAACCACGGTCACATCGCTCGTGCCCGTAGGATCCCCCGAATACTCGTCGAGCCAATGGCTGTATGTATAAGCCGCCAGGAACTGCAGCCCATGCGACATTCTCTTGGTCACGCTCGCCTGCAGAGAGTTGTAACTCGACACCGACGAGCTCTGCATCAGGTGCACGCCAAATCCCTGTACCGCCAGGCTCGACAATCCCGGGCTCAGCGGCCCTGGCTCAAACGCCACCGGAGCAAAAGCCTGATTCAGATCCATCAGCCGGTACAACCTTCGCCCCAGCGCCCCCACATAATTGAGATCGAAGGTCCAGCTGTTCGCAAAACTGTACTGCGTTCCCAGGCTGAATTGCTGCGTATACGGCGTTCTGAAATTGTGAATGTCCGGAAAGATCCCATTCGCCGAAACCACCGCTACCCCCGTCGGCGACAGCGGACTCGGTGCCTGCGGCAGCAATGCGGGCGGCCCTCCAAAAGGAAAAACAGCCGGATTGTTGAAGGTCAGCGGAAAAGCGCTTGGTTGCGGCACGTCAACAAATGGTGTCGCAATCGGGGTCTCCAGAGTCTGCGCCAGCGTGTAGTAAGGGAAGTTCAGGATCTGATTGTTGAGGAGGCGTGAATTGGCCCGGTCAAAGTAGATTCCATAACCGCCCCGCACCAGCATGCGATTCGGTACAGCCTCCCACGCGAATCCGAATCGCGGCGCAAAGTTCTTGTAATTCGGAGCAACCAGCGACGGCCGGACCTCCGGAATTCCCGGCAGCGGATTCTTCGCATTGTTCGCCTGAACAAAACCTCCCGTGATCGCCACGTTGTTGCCCACCGGAAATCCCGGAATCGCTGCCGTCGTGATCCGCTGCTGATCGATCCCAACGAAGCGCCCATCCGCATCCGTGAAGGGCCCAAAGAAGTCGTAGCGCAACCCCATCGTCAGCGTGAGCCGGTCAGTCGCGTGCCAGTCGTTGTTGTAGTAGCCGGCCCAATCGTGCGCGCTGATGTCGCGGTTGTTCACCCCCGAGCCCATAATCGTCAGCCCTGTCAGGTCATACAGCCCGCCCAGAAAATCAAAGAAACCGTTCCCGGCAAAGGGCGAAGGCGGAGGCGCCAGCCCGAGAAAGAAAATCTGACCGCGCGTGTAGAGGTTGAAAGCCGCGGCCACATCGTGATGTTTGTACTCCACCCCGAACTTCATGCTGTGACGGCCCTTCTGCCAGCTCACTGTATCCAGGGCCGTATACGTCTTCTCATCGGCGTTGTTATCCGAGAACGGATTCGCCCCAAGATCGAAATAGTTGGCTACCGAGATCTCCGGCATCCCCGGAAACAGCCCGCCCAGTGGCGACGCGATTCCTACCTGCGTTGCCGAGAAAGGCTCCTGGGGAGCGGAGCTTGTCGTGATAATCGACAGCCCGAAGCGCGCGTCATTCACTACGCTTGGAGAAAACACGTGCGTATCGTCCACCGCCACCACTCTCTGATTCAGATCAGCCGTCCCGCCAAATCCCGGCACCGGCAGTGCATTCGTCAGCCCGAATAAGTTGTACAAGGCTTGCAACTCTGGATTGTCAGCCTCGAAGAACTTGCCCGACAAGCGGTTCGCTTGCGAGATCTGATAGTCGAGATTCGTGTTGTACTGGTTTTCGGTGAATCGGGAAATGCCCACCACCGGTGTCGCCTCCGGCAGCGGCACCTTCCCGATGCCAACCGCCGTCGGATTCGGAGCCGACGGAATTACGTACGCCCCATTGGGCAGCTTCGCCTGCAACAGAAACTTTGCTGTTGGATCAAAGCACGGCGGAAACGTAAGTGTAACCGGAGGAGTTGCACATGACGCGAGCCCGTACGACGCCGCCAGCGCATTCACCCCCGCATCCGATCGATCGTTCGTCAGGTTCTGCGGCACAAATACCGTGCCGATAGAATTCAGCAGGGAAGTCCCGTTCACTTCCCGGCTTCCCTGATAAGAGATAAAAAACCAGAGCTTGTCCTTCAGGATCGGACCGCCGAGCGTGCCGCCGAACTGGTTGCGCTGGTAGGGCGGCCGTGAAATGTCGGCGCGGTTCAGGAAGTAGTTGTTCGCGTTGAGCACGGTATTGCGGAAAAACTCGTAGACGTTGCCATGAAACTGATTCGTTCCCGACTTGGTAACGGCAGCCACCACCCCACCCGAGACACGTCCCTGCGACGCATCATATTGGCTGGTCTGAACAATGAATTCCTGCAATGTATCCGTTGCGGGGATTGCCAGATTAGGCAGTGAGCCGGTGCCAATGGAGTTCGCGTCTGCGCCATTGATGATCACCGAATTCGAAGTCGCGCGATTCCCGTTGACATAAATCGGAGCCGCGCCGCGCCCCAGTTCCGACGAGTTCTGTACCGGCCCCGAGGTCCCCGGTGTGAGCGCAAGGAGTTGCTGAAAATTCCTCGTCGGCAGCGGTAATTGTCGAATCTGCTCCTGTTGAATGACAGAGCCATGCGCTGCGGTCTCAGCCTCTTCGGAGCGTACTTCAACAACGGCCTTTTGCACCGCCACTTCGAGATTGATCTCCAGACCGGTCGTCTCCGTAATACGCACCGTGACAGCGTCTGCAGTTGCCTCCGCGAATCCCGTCTTTTTCACCGTAAGGTGATAACTGCCCGGCGGAAGAATCGAAAGGGCAAAGAGCCCGCTCTCATCGCTCACCGTGCTGCGCACCACTCCGGCCGCACTGGAGACACTGATCGCCGCCCCGCCCACCACCGCGCCACTCGGATCCCTTACGACTCCAGCGATCTGCCCCGTCGTCGTCGTTTGTGCGCCGACGGCGGAGGCAAGCCACAACAGAACACACAGAACATATGCGGCAGCCCGTACTGGTTTCATAACTTCCTCCTTGCCCCGGTAGCTCGTTTGCCTTTGGCCGGAATAATGCGTCCCCCCGTGTACAGAAGAACCAGTTGCTCGACGGCCTCTTCATTGCCCATGCCCAGGTGCCGCTTTGCCCCAAAAAGCTCTTCCGCCAGGAAATAAGTGAAGAACTGCAGATAAATCGCCGTGTACGCGAGCGACGGATCCACCCCCGCCGGAAACTTCACACGGGAGCTGTGAATCACCACCTTGGCGTAAGTCCGCAGCCCGCCTGCTATCTCGCGAAAACTGTGGATGAAGTGCTTGTGTCGAAACTCGACGACGTCGATGTACATCAGCCGCCAGTAATCCAGGTTCTCGGCAACAACCCTGCCGATTGCTCCCGCCAGCTTCCTCAGCGAGTCCGGATCGAGCGACTCCATCAACGGCATCAGCTCCTCTTGCCGGATGACTTCCATCTTTCGGCCCAAATCGTTCACCAGATCGATGAAGATGGCTTCTTTTGTGTCGTAGTAGGTGTAGAGATTGCCCATCGACACGCCTGCCCTGGTCGCGATTTCGCGGACAGATGTTCCATGAAAGCCCTTGCGAGTGAAAAGATAGAGAGCCGCCCGACGGATGCGGATCTTGTTCTTCTCGATCGTGCCATGCAAAAGCCGGGGCATCGATATTCCCATGGGTAAGATCAAAGCGAGCGAGCGCTCGTTTTAACCACCCCGGCTTTTACCTCTGTGAATGGAAAACTGTCAAGACAATTTATTGCACTGCAGCCTGCCAAACAAAAACGTGCGCTCCGCTGCGGGAATGCCGCATTCGTCCCTTTTGCACCGGGAGTGCCTCGTGCGCGCCACACCAAGCATCGTGTGGGCCGCACCAAACAGCGGCAATCGCTCAGCAATAACCCAGTATCGAAAACACCCGCCTCGCGTCCGCCGGTTTGAACGCCTCCGTCGCGTGGCACCGCGGGCACACCGCATGCACATCCTTCGAATACACCCTCGGCGCCAGCAGTTCCGTCCGCGATGCAATCACCTTCTTCAGTTCCTCGATCGTCTCGGCAAAGCTCACCGGACACTCCGGAGTTCTGTGCTCCTGCCATATCTCTTGAATTCCGTCGTCGGGCATCAGCGGCAGCAGTCGCAAAAAATCCCGCGCATGTTGCGGAGCCACCCTCTTGCCCATCACCAGTCCCCACACCACTCGGGCGTGTGCGGCTTCGACATCTTCAACTGAGATCATCTTCAGTTCGATCCCATCCAGTCGAACCGGCACTGCTCGCTCCATCTCCTGCCCATAAGCGCGCAGCAAATCCACTCGCAGCGCCGTCTCCTCATCCACGCACTGCAGCATCGTCTTCGCCGGCTCGTCGTACGGATGCACATGCCGGAACAGCACCTCGCTCCCCAGCGCCGCGGGGATGTCCTCGAACGAGCCCGCCACAAAATCCATATCCCGCAACTGGCGCCCGCCCGACTCACGCCCATGCTGCAATATATGAATCTCCACCGCCAGCCCGCCCGTCAGCGCCCATCGCGAAATGTCACACACAGCCAGCTTGCGCAGTGCCCGCGTCGCCCGCCCCGCATCCTCGGTATCAAGAAACCGCCTGAATTCCATCATCCCCTGAACCCTGTTTTCTGATCCCTGTGCGCTGATCCCTGTTCCCTGTTCTATGCTGTGGCCATGAAGCGCTTCGCCCTTTTCATGTTGCTTCTGACGTGGCCCGCGGTCGCCCAGCCGGCCGCCTGGAGAACCAGACTCGCCGAGTCCATGCCTCTCCTCGGCCACCGCAACTGGATCCTCATCGTCGACTCCGCCTATCCACTTCAGTCCTCGCCCGGCGTCGAGACCATCGAAACCAACGCCAGCCAGCTCGACGTCGTTCAGGCCGTGCTCGACACCGTCAACCACTCGATCCACGTCCGCCCCGACATCTTCATGGACGCCGAGTTGCCCTTTGTTTCAGATCACGACGCGCCGGGCGTTTCCGGCTACCGCACGCAGATCGCCGCCCTCCTGCATCCCTACAAAATTCAGTCGCTCCCGCACGAGCAGATCATCGCGCGCATCGACGAGGCCGGAAAGACCTTCCACATCCTCGTCCTCAAGACCACCATGACCATCCCCTACACCTCGGTCTTCATCCAGCTCAACTGCAAGTACTGGGGCGACGACGCCGAAGCCCGGCTCCGTGCAAAGATGCAGGCCGCCACCAAGTAGAATTACCCGGTAAACCGGCTGCGCAGTGAAACAGGCCCCAGTCTAAAGGAGTCGACTCATGAGCACCCCTCAGTCCGATGCCCTGGTTTTTTTCGGAGCCACCGGCGACCTTGCCTACAAAAAGATCTTTCCCGCGCTGCAGATGATGATCCAGCACGGCAACCTCGACGTTCCCGTGATTGGTGTCGCCAAGGCCGGCTGGAACCTCGACCAGTTCAAAGCGCGCGCCAAAGACAGCCTGGTGCAGCACGGTGGCCTCGATCCCGATGCATGGCCTAAGCTGAGCGCCCTGCTCTGCTACGTAGACGGTGACTACTCCGACCTCGCCACCTTTCAGGCGCTTCGGAAAACTCTTGCCACGGCGGAGCATCCCGCGCACTACCTGGCGATCCCGCCCTTTCTCTTCGAAAAGGTGATCGAGCAGCTCGTAAAATCCGGCTCCGCCAAGGGGGCGCGCATCATCGTTGAGAAGCCCTTCGGGCACGATCTGGCTTCGGCGCAGGAGCTCAACCGCATCCTGCACACTGCCTTCGATGAGCCCGACATCTTTCGCATCGATCACTATCTCGCCAAGGGCCCGGTCAGCAACATGGTCTCTTTTCGGTTCGCGAATTCCTTCATGGAAAAGTTGTGGAATCGCGACCACGTGGAGAGTGTGCAGATCACCATGGCCGAAGACTTCGGCATTCAGGGGCGCGGAGCCTTCTACGACCAGACCGGCGCAATCCGCGACGTCGTCCAGAACCATATCTTTCAGGTGCTGTGCAATTTCACCATGGAGCCGCCGGCGCGCGATGACAGCGAATGCCTGCGCGACGAAAAGGTCAAGGTCCTCAAGACCATTCCTCCCCTCGGTCCCAAAAATATCATTCGCGGCCAGTTCGACGGCTACCTTCAGGAGAGCGGAGTCGCTCCGAACTCCAGGGTCGAAACCTTCGCCGCCCTTCGTCTCGAGCTGAACTCCTGGCGCTGGCAGGGAGTGCCCTTCTATATCCGTGCGGGCAAGAATCTGCCCATGACCTGCTTCGAGATCATTGCCCGCTTGCGCCGGCTTCCCGCCACCTACATCAATCCCGATCCCCCGCAGAACTACCTGCGCTTCCGCCTCAGTCCGGAGATCACCGTGGCCATGATGGTCTCCGTCGCACCCTTTGTAGAAGGAGGAAGGCGTGCCGACGTTGAGCTTATCGCCAGCCGTAATCCGCGTCCCGGCGAAATGGCCGCCTACGAGCGCGTCCTCAGCGATGCCATGGTCGGCGATACGACGCTGTTTGCCCGTCAGGACTACGTCGAAGAAGCCTGGAGGATCGTTGGCCCCATCCTCAACCAGGACACGCCGTTGTATCGATACCAACCGCATACGTGGGGACCGGACGAGGTGAACCAGTGTGCCGTACCGCCCGGCGGCTGGGATACGCCGCATTTAGAGGTTCCGGAGGGCTTCCGGGTAGTGCACACGGACTAGTGGCCTAACTCATAAATCGACAAGCAGGGTTTGCCCCTCCGGCATAACTTCCGTATTGCCGGTCATCCAGTCGTTACGAATCAAAGAGCGAATCGCTACTGCTCGCTGATTTACGGTTGCGGCTCAGGCTAATTCGACTGGGTAATTGCGCACACGCTGGATCGAGGTCGAGCATAACCAGCGCAAGCGCTTCGACTGCTGCCAGGCTCCAATACAGCGCTTCGGAGAAACCCCATGAATAAAGTCAACCGCAGCATCATCCTTTTGTCGGTGTTACTCGCTGGCGTCGTGATTGCGGGCAATGGCGTCGCCTCCGCTCAGGACGTCTACAAAGTCGACTACTTTTCCAACAACCTATACCAACTCGTAAGTGGCGGCGTTGGGTTTCCTCCCACCCTGCCCACTGCAAATGTCCGAATCACCAATCCCGGGCTCACCTACGGGAATCTGTGCGCGATGATTTATGTCTTCGATCAGGATCAGCAGATGACGGAGTGCTGCGGCTGCAGCGTCAGCCATAACGGCCTTCTCACCCTCACCGTCCCCCAGCTCACCCTCAATCCGTTAACCTTCGTCGTGTCTCACAACGGAGTCATCAAGGTTGTATCCGCGGCAGTCAATAATTCTCCCTGCGATCCAACTGCGAATGTAACTCCAAGACCGAACCTGCGTGTCTGGGTGACTCATATCCAGAACCCCATCGGCACAGCCTATCCAGTTACCGAAACTGAGGCCTCGGACTCAACACTGGGGGCGACCGAACTGGCCAATCTGCAGGCGCAGTGCTCGTTTATCAACATCCTCGGAAGCGGACAGGGCATTTGCAACTGCGGTTCCGGCCCCGACTAGTTGTATCGTTTGTTGGCCGGCAATTTATCCAAATCCGCCCGGACGCGGCGATCGGATCACACCGGGAATTTACTCGGGAACGGGGGAATCCCCGCTTCAAGTGCCGGAACCACTTGCTTCTGAAACGCTCTCGGCCGCATCTCGTGAGCTCCCCGGCTCAATCACTTGCAGCGGTTCCTGCGACAGGCCACCAGTCAACTATCTGTGTTTCAATGGCATCTTAACCACCCAGAGGGTGTTTAACCCCTCGAATATTTGTGCCATTCCTGGAGTCACGAGCCTTGGAGTATGGACGCAGCAGCGCTTCGCGCAATCCCCAGGCCGGGACGCCGCCGCCTAGTCTGGATCCCCGTTTTCACCTGGCCGCTATCATTGACTCTTCCGATGATCCCATCATCAGCAAGGACTTGAAGGGCATCATCATCACCTGGAACGCTGCTGCCGAGCGAGTCTTTGGATACCAGCCCGAGGAGATCATCGGTCAGTCGATCCTCCGCCTCATTCCTCCCGAATTGCACCACGAAGAGGACGAAATTCTCCGCAAGCTCCAGGAAGGCCAGCGAATCGATCACTACGAGACCATCCGCGTCAAGAAAAGCGGCGAGCGCTTCCCCGTCTCCGTGACCATCTCTCCTGTCAGGGACGACACTGGCCGCGTCATCGCCGCCTCAAAGATTGCCCGCGACATCTCCGACCGCACAAAGACCGACGAGACCCGCTACCGCCTTGCCGCAATCGTCGACTCGGCCGATGACGCCATCATCAGCAAGGATCTCAACGGCGTCATCCGCACCTGGAACGAGGGAGCCCATCGGATGTTCGGTTACAGCGCCGAAGAAATGATCGGCCAGCCTGTCCTGCGCCTCATTCCTCGCGAACTTCACTACGAAGAAGATGAAATCCTCCAGAGGTTGAGGAGCGGAAACCGCATTGATCATTACGAGACTACCCGCCGAAGGAAGAACGGCGATAAAGTTGAAGTCTCCGTGACCATCTCCCCCATCCGCGATCAGTCCGGCCGCGTCATCGGCGCCTCCAAAATCGCCCGCGACATCTCCGATCGGAAGCGCATCGAGCGCCTCCTCGTTCAGTCCGAGAAACTCGCCGCCACCGGACGCATGGCCGCCGCCATCGCCCACGAGATCAACAATCCCCTCGAATCCCTGATGAACCTCATCTTCCTCGCCCGCCAGAACTGCCCCGACGGCAGTAAGGGAAATCGCTATCTCCTCACCGCCGAGGAAGAACTCGAGCGCGTCTCCCATATCGCCCGCCAGACCCTCGGTTATTACCGCGACACCGGCTCTCCGGCAGAAATACATCTGCACGATCTCATCCAGAACGTCCTGACCGTCTACAACTCCAAGCTGATCTCTGCCGGTATCTCCGTCGACACTCGCTTCGACGATCTGCAAAAAATTACCGTTAGCAAGGGCGAGATGCTCCAGGTCTTCTCCAACGTCATCGCCAACGCCATCGACGCGATGCCGCACGATGGCAGGCTCGCTATCTCCGCCCGAAAATTAATGAACGCCGGCAGTGACGGAATTCAGGTCGTCGTTCGCGACAGCGGAACGGGAATCTCCCAGGAAAACCTGCCTAAAGTCTTCGAGCCCTTCTTCACCACCAAAGGCGATCTCGGAACCGGGATCGGCCTTTGGGTCGCTAAGCAACTTATCGACACCCGCGGCGGCCAGATCTCGATCTCCAGCACTACTGAACAAGGAAAAAGTGGCACCACCGTCACCATCTTTATCCCATTTGCTCTTTCCGGCCCCCGCGAACACGCGATACCCGCATAGCAAATGATCCCAGGACTGCCCATGCTCAACACCGTCTCCGGACCTGCATTTTCGCCAGACGAGTCCGTCAGGAATCTCATCGAATTCCGCTCCGCCGGGAGCGATCCGGTCGGACCTCAACCGGGGCGTCGCAAAGTTCTCGTCGTCGACGACCAGAGGCTCATCGCCGACACCCTCAGCGAAATCCTGGAAGGCGCCGGCTTCCATGTCAAGGCCGCCTACGATGGCTGGTCCGCGCTCGATGCCGCTGGCCGCTTCCACCCTGACTACGTGCTCTCCGATGTGCTCATGCCCCGCATGAACGGTGTCGAGCTTGCTATCGCCGTCCGCAAAATGTTCCCCGCCGCCAAAATCCTCCTCTTCTCCGGTCAGGCAGGCATCTCCAATGCCCTCCTCGAGGGCCAGAAACAGGGCTTCGAATTCGAGCTCATCCCCAAACCCATCCATCCCCTCAAACTCATCGAGCGACTTAAAGAGCAGTAGGCACGGCACAAGCATTAGCACCTCGGCACCCCGCCCGGCTCGGATAAGCCGGCTCCATATTGAAGCGTCAAGAGTGGCTTGCGTCGGACTCGTCTGCCGTCCTCGTGAAACATGAGGTGGTTTAGGACCGGTTCGTTCCAATGTTGTCGTTCAGTTGCGAAATCTTCCGGGGATGTTCTTCGTGCAGCTCGTGGTGCAGTTCATCGACTTTCACTCTGGCCTTGTCTAAAGCCTTCTTGCCCGAAGAAGTGATCTTGTAGACCCGGCGACTGTGTCCTCCAACATTTTTGAGGACCGACTTCAACAGGCCGCTGCGTTCTAGGCCATGCAGGAGCGGGTAAAGAGTTCCCGGGCCAATGCGATACCCGTGATGCGCCAGTTCCTCCATCATCGCAAGCCCAAAGATAGGCTCGTGGGACGCATGGACGAGCACATGAATCCGTATAAGGCCGAAAAGGAGTTCTCGCTGGTGGTTGGGCACAGATCAAATATACCTTTGTGTGACCTGAATCGAATCTCGATAGTGTATTATCGGATTTCGATAACGCGGGCACTTTTATCGGTTGGTAATCGGAGACTGAGGCGTCGATGAAGCGTCGTCATTGCTCAAAACTGATACTTTTCCTGCTTGTCGTGCTGGCCAGCTCACGCCTGTGGGCACAAGGGCCTCCGTATCAAACCGACGATCCGGTGCCCGTCGACTTGCATCACTACGAGTTCTATATCTTCGGTAGTGTTGATGGCACACCGGCAGAAATCGACTCAACGGGGCCGGCCTTCGAGTTCAACTGGGGGGGCGATACCCAGAGTGCAACTGCACGCCATCCTGCCCTGGGGAGGCGTCTTCCCATCGAACAATCCCGTCTACTTGCCCGGTGGAACAGGGCCGAGCGCATTTGGTCTCACCGACATGGAACTAGGTGTGAAACTCGCCATCATCAAGGAAACCAAACACATCCCCCAAATCGGCACCTTCACCATGTTCGAGATGCCCACCGGAAGCTATGACAAGGGACTCGGTGTTGGAAAAGTCTGGTACAAACTGCCCGTCTGGTTGCAAAAGAACTACGGCAAGTGGCTCTTCGATGGGGGCGGCGGTTATCAGGTGGTCCCGCAAGCCAACTATCGCGACTTTCCGTATACAGGATGGCTGGTCAAACGGGAACTCAACGAAAGGCTTGAGTTGGGCGCGGAGCTATTTGCGCATGGACGCGAAGGGTTTGCAGCGGCCCAAACCGGTCGCTCGGCAATGATAGACGTCGGCGGCTATTACCACTTCAAGCGCAATCCCAATGAACAGTTCTTGTTCTGCTACGGCCACTCGATCGCCGGTCAAACGGAGAATTATGCCTACGCAGGCATGTATTGGACTTGGGGTGGAAAAGACAATGACAAGAAGGACACCGCAAGCAACAACTGGATGCAGGGGCCGATGAACGGATTTCAATGACCCTGAGGAGCGCGGCCGGCGTTGAGGCCGCCCCACAGCGGAGGCACGATAAATGGAAATTACGGCGCGCAGTCTTTGGACTCTAGTGCACGGCATGGGATTCGGCGCGCTCTATCTCCTGGCGTGTTCCGGTGCACTCATGGAGCTGTATCGCTTCACCACTTCGTCCCCTTCGGTCGAATCCACTACAGGTCAGGAACGTTTCTTTAAGGTTTACCTCCTTGCGATGGTTGTCCTCGCATGGGCTGCTGTGCTCACCGGAGCGTACGTCATCTATCCTTGGTATCGCGCTGCGTCTTCGCCGGCGACAACCGACGTCTCCATGTTTCCGCAACGCCTGCTGATGTCGAGCCCCACGACCAGCGGGTGGCACTCCTTTGGTATGGAGTGGAAGGAGCATGTTGCCTGGTTCGCTCCGATCTCGATCACGATGGTCACGTTCGTTTTCATCCGGTATGGCCGCGGCCTCAAAAACTATCGGAAACTTCGCACCGCGGTGCTCTCCTTTGCCGTAGCCTCGTTTGTTACTGCCGGGATCGCGGGCTTCTTCGGCGCGATGATTAACAAGTATGCGCCGGTCCGGGGTGGTCACACGATTCAACTGAGCCAGGGAGAAAAAAAATGAACACGCCGGATATTCCCGCGTCATCCAACGCCATAACTCTGACGAACGGTTCGGGCGCCGCCTCCATTCTTGCAGCTGGCGTTGGATCATTCGCTCTGGCGGTGCTGGCCTGCGTCGGCGACAAGGCGGCAGCCGTCGAGAATAAGCTCATTTTCTATAAACCAACGGGGCCGCTCTCTGGAGTCACCACCTCTGCCATCCTTATCTGGCTTCTGACCTGGGGCATTTTGGAATGGCGCTGGCGGAAAAGGACGGTCGCGGCGGGGCGCGTCAGCGCCATTGCTCTCGCGCTGCTCGGCCTGAGCCTGTTGATGACATTTCCGCCGGTCGTTGATCTCTTCTGAAAGAATGTGGCTTTCTGTTCCTTAACCAGGTCCGTCCTCAAGACAAATCCTGCGTCCTTGACGCTGCTTTCGCCCGCCACGTACCATCCCTCGCGGCGCAGAGCGCATCCTCCTACCCCTGTGCCAGAAACAGAAGTGCCCACACCCGGATCACCCACAATCGAGGTACTCAAATGAAGCGACTCGTCGTCATCGCTGCCATCCTCGCTGGCCTGGCCGCCGCCGCCCCCACTCCCGCCCAGATGCCTACACCCAAGCCCGGGCCCGAACTCAAAAAGCTCGACTACTTCGCAGGCATGTGGAAGATGGAGGGCGAGATGAAGCCCGGCCCCATGGGACCCGGAGGCAAGATGACCATGACCGAGGAAGACAAATGGATGGATGGCAATTTCTTCCTCGTCTCTCACTCAAAATTTGAGAGCCCAACCATGGGCGGGGCCACCGCGATCGCCTTCATAGGTTACAACCCCGATCAGAAGGCCTACACCTACGACGAATTCAACAGCATGGGTGCAGCCGAGCACTCCACTGGCACCTTGGACGGCTCCACCTGGACCTGGCTCGGCGACCAGAAGATGGGAGAAAACACGATCAAAGGCCGCTTCACCATGAAGATCCTCACTCCCACGTCCTACAGCTTCAAGTACGAGATGTCCCCCGACGGCACGACGTGGAACGACGTCATGGACGGCACTGCCAGCAGGGTTAAGTAGCTCCGCCCAAGTAACTCCACGCAGCGGCAGCCGGGATTTCTAAAGCGACCGCAGGAAGCTGATCACATCCTGCTGTTCCTGGGCGCTCAGCTGATTAAAACGCTCAATCACCTTATTGGCCTCGCTGCCCGCGCTTCTGTGGTCCTCGATAGCCTCCACCAGGTTCGAAGTCCGTCCGTCGTGGAGAAAGAACACTCGCTGCCCCACGCCCCACAGCGGAGCCGTTCGGAACTCATCCGGTCCGGCGCTGCCTTGCGTGATCCTGTCCGCCAGACCCGTTCCCATGTGATGGACCAGAAGGTCCGAGAACAGATTCACCGTCTGATTCGACAAAGCTGCACTCGGAGCCGTCGCCGACCCGCTCGCAATGCGGGTGCCCGTCGTAAACGACGGCGTGTGGCACTGCGCGCAACCGGCCTTCTCGAAGGCCGCCCGCCCGCTTACCGACGAGGGAGTGTCCGGCGCAGGAGCCGGAGGCGCCAGCATACGCACGAAATTCGCAAACGCCTCGATGTCGGAGAGCACCGCCGGATTCACGGCACCCGTCGACGTCGTCGTGAAATTATTCGTGTCGTTCGGCGTAGGGGTATAGATACACTCAGGAGTCTCATCCCGCTCCTGGGGAAACAGCTGGTTCGAGATCCCCATCTCCACGTTGTACGCCTCACCCGAAAACATAATCGCCGACTTGTTCTGCGCCTTCCATCCGAATCGGGTGATGGTCCCATCGTTACCGCTCAGGTTGGCGTTGCCGCTCAGGATGGCATTGGCATGTCCGGAGATCCCCATATCCGACTTGGCCGACGCGTTTGCATGCATGTTCGCGAGAATTGCCGAACCGGGGATCGACTCGATGAGCCCCGCGCCGAAAAGCGGCGTTGGGATGCGGAAGATGACATTCGAGTTCCCGCCTTGCCCACTAAGCGCGTCTCCCGCCGGCCCAAAGTCGAATTGCGCAATGTTGCACTCCGGGGCGTCCGTGCGTCCCGTGATCACGAACAGCGCGTGCACATTCCCATCGTTCGTACCATCGGGATTCTTCTTGAACCGCGCCTCCCGTACAGGTCCATTCGCCGTGATAAACCACGGCACAGTATTCTTCGCCCCGCTGAGCGTTGCGATCGCGATCAGCGGATTCTGCGCCGGGCTCGTTCCTCCAGCAGCCGGATGCGAATGGCACGAGAGGCACTGGTTCGAATTGAACCGCGGCCGCAGTCCGTTGTTCGCGCCTCCCGCTACCACCTCGACCTGCGCGAACCGGCTCGCTCCATCCTGAAAAAATGCGCTCTCGTCCGAGGTAAGGTTTTTAAGCGGACCGCCCGCCCCCGCGCCTGCCCGTACACCGGGATCCCTCACCCCACTTGCAGCAGCGCTCTCCCGCCCGCTCGAA
>Ga0206881_10031_pt1 | contig 53311 bp, 47 predicted proteins | sample Alteio_BWOrgCont_3_FD_152867 | JGI IMG/M metagenome (GOLD analysis project Ga0206881, IMG submission 152867) | Enriched cells from forest soil in Barre Woods Harvard Forest LTER site, Petersham, Massachusetts, United States -... | ecosystem: Environmental > Terrestrial > Soil > Temperate forest >...
CTTTCGCCGGAGACCGCCGCCGCCCTCGGCGCCCCGGAGGAGCCGGGCAAGCTGGAAGTGGAAACCCAACCAGAGTTGCCATCGACTCCGCCGCCAGAACCGCAAGCCGCCGGCCAGCCTCATGGGCCGAAAGGTTTTGTGGTGCTCACCATCGGCTTACCCGGATCGGGCAAGACTACCTGGTTCAAACGCCGTGGCGTTACGCCGCTGTCATCGGACATGCTGCGCAGCATCCTGTTCGACGACATCACTGAGCAGCGCTACCAGGGGCTGGTATTTTCAACCCTGCGCTCGCTGCTGCGCGCGCGCCTGATCGCCAAGATGCCGTGGAACTACGTGGACGCGACCAACCTGTCACCCCACGAACGCCGTCAGTGGATCAAGATGGCAAAGAGTTTTGGCTACGATGTGCAGGCCGTTTTCTTCGACGTTCCCTTGGAAATCTGTCTGGAGCGTAACCGCCGTCGTGAACGAACAGTGAACGACGAGGTCATGCACAAGATGGCCGAACGTCTGCGGCCGCCGAACTTCAAGGAAGGCTTCTCGAAGATCACCGTCGTGCGCGTCAAGAGTCCAGGTGCTCCCGAAGCTCCAGCCGAGGGCGAATAATGCAACCGCAGTAGCTACAAAAGGCCGGGCGCAGCTGCCCGGCTTTCGTTTTTTGGCCCACTCATGCCGGCAGCTATCGAATTTCGCGATGTGAGTTTCAAGACGCCGCAGGGCCGAACCCTGCTCGATCGCGTTTCATTTGCCATCGAAGAGGGAACCACCACAGCCATTCTTGGCCGGAGCGGATCTGGCAAGACGACGCTGCTGCGTACTGTGAACCGCATGGTCGAGCCGACCAGCGGAGATGTTCTGGTAGGCGGCAAGGGCGTGCGCGACGTCGATCTGATCCATCTGCGCCGCGGCATCGGCTACGTCATTCAGGAGACAGGGCTCTTTCCTCACCTCACCGTCGAGCGCAACGCGTCGATGGTGCCGGAAATCTCCGGCACGCCGCGCGATGCCTGCCGCAAGTGCGGACACGAACTCTTATCCGCTGTCGGTCTCGATCCCGCGACCTTTGCCCAGCGATATCCTCATCAGCTTTCGGGAGGACAGCGCCAGCGTGTGGGTCTTGCCCGTGCCCTTGCCGCACAGCCGCCAATTCTCTTGATGGACGAGCCTTTCGGCGCGCTCGATCCGCTCACCCGCGCCGAAATGCAGGACATGCTGCGCGATCTGCTGCGGCGGCTGGAGAAGACCGTTCTGCTTGTTACGCATGATCTTGACGAGGCCCTCTATCTCTCCACACGTATCGTGCTGCTTGAGGAGGGCCGGCTGATCGCGAACGTTGCCGCAGGGGAGTTTCTCACCTCGACACAGCCCGAGGTCGTGGAGTATGTGCGCGCCTGCCGCCGCGGCGAGCTGGCGCACGAGGAGGGTGCCTCGTGAACTCGCAGTTCCTGTCGCAATATGGCGGCCAGATCTTCGAGCTGACCCTGGAGCACTTGTGGCTCACAGGCGCGGCCATGCTCTTCGCGACGGCGATCAGCGTTCCTACCGGAGTCTGGCTCACGCGCTCGCCGCGCTGGGCCAAACCGGTGCTTGCCCTCGCGAACATCCTGCAAACCATTCCCTCGCTCGCCATGTTCGGATTCCTGCTGCCTCTGCCCTGGCTTGGAGAACGCGCTGCCCGCATCGCTATTGTCGCGCTCACCGCTTATGCGCTGCTGCCCATCCTGCGTAATACCTATGCAGGAATCCAGGGCATCGATCCCTCGGTAATCGAGGTTGCCCGAGCACTGGGCCTTACTGGCACGCAACGGCTTTTCAAGGTCGAATTGCCGCTCGCAGTTCCCGTTATTCTCGCCGGACTTCGCACAGCCACCGTTACCTGCGTTGGCATCGCCACCATTGCCGCGGCCGTCGGTGCAGGGGGGCTGGGCGAACTGATTTTTCGCGGCGTCGCGTCCGTCGACAATCGACTGGTCCTCGCCGGAGCCATCCCCGCCGCCCTGCTCGCGCTAGCCGCCGACGGCCTCTTAGGATTGCTCGAGCACCGGTTGCGAGTGCCAGCGAAATGATGCGATGGATCTCTGTCACCGCGGCGGTTGCAAGTTGCCTGTCGCTCATATCCTGCGCGCCGCCACGGCCAGACCACCCTGTGATTGGAGCGAAAAATTTTACCGAGCAGGTGGTGCTGGGCGAGCTTCTCGCACAGGAGATCGAGGCGAAGTCGAATCTCAAGGTCGAGCGTCGCTTTTATCTCGCCGGCAGTTACATTGCCCAGCAGGCGCTCGTCTCAGGACGCATTGACGCCTACGTTGAATACACCGGGACAGCGCTGACTGCCATCCTCAAGCAGCCGGTTAATCGAGATCCACAGGCCGTTCTCGATACCGTGCGCCGGCTCTATGCTTCACGGTACGGCGTTACAGTTGCCGATCCGCTGGGCTTCGAAAACACCTTCGCCATGGTCATTCGGGGAGACGACGCGAGCCGGCTCCATCTTCAGACCCTCAGCCAGGCCGTGCCTCACACGCCGCAATGGAAGCTTGGCGTCGGCTACGAGTTCGAGCAGCGGCCTGACGGGCTTCCGGGTCTGAGCGCTGCCTACGGCCTCAAATTCGCCGACGCTCCGCGCACCATGGATCTTGGCCTGCTCTACCGCGCACTGAACTCGCATCAGGTGGATATCATCGCTGCGAATTCGACCGACGGCCCCATCCAGGCGTTTGAGTTAACCGCCCTCGAAGACGACAAGCATTATTTCCCGCCTTATCAGGCCGTACCACTTGTACGCGACGATGCCCTGCGCCGCTGGCCACAGATACAGGCAGCACTCGATGCCCTCGCCGGGAAAATTACCGCCGAAGACATGCGAGCCATGAACGAAGCGGTTGACGGCCAGCATCGCGACCCTGCCGAGGTCGTGCGAGAATTTCGTCAGAAGAAAGGACTCTAGCCATGACCACACAAGCCGCTTCGCCAACCGCTCCTCTGCCCGAGCCTTGGCTGCGCGGAACCTACTCCGAACTTCCCGCCGTTCTGCGAGCCATCCTGCACGCATTCGATCTCGCCCGCGAAGACACAGTGCGCTGGGCGGATGGACTGACCGAGGCCGAACTTCATGCCTCTCCCGGCGGACTGTCGCCGATTGCCTTCCATCTGCGCCACATCGCGCGTAGTCTTGACCGGCTGCTTACCTACGCCGAAGGCAATCAACTCAGCATGGAACAGCTTGTCAAGCTGAAGAGCGAATCGGCCTCGGGCGCAACTCGTGACGAGTTGTTTTCTGAATTCGAGCAGGGAATTGCGAGTGCAGCTGATCGTGTCCGTGAGTTCGCCTCAGCCGATCTCGAACAGCCTCGTGGTGTTGGCAAGAAGCAGCTTCCCACCAGCGTCGGAGGCCTGCTGGTACATCTGGCCGATCACACCCAGCGCCACACCGGCCAGATTGTGACTACGGCCAAACTGCTCAAAGCTTCGCGCTAGAACCTGCTTACAGGCAGCGCACGATCAGGATCGTCTGATCGTCCACCTGCTTCCCAAAGACCTGCGCCACCGCAAGAATCTTTACCGCCAAATCGGCCAGCGGTGTTTGTGTGTTCGCGCCGATTACGGTCTTCAGCCGTTCCACACCTAACTCTTCTCCACTCTTGTCGCTCACTTCGAGAATGCCGTCTGTGGCCACCACCAGCAGATCGCCCGGAGCCGTCTCCATGCGCTGGCCGTCGAACGCGGGCACGGGCAACAAACCAAGTGGAAACTGCTCCTCTTCCACCTGCGACAGAGTTCGCCCGCTCGCGTGCCAGTGGAGGATCGGTGGGCTCGCAGCCAGCGCGTAGTGCACACTGCCGTCGACGCCCAGCCGAAAGCCGGTAAATGTCGCATACATGTGCGCCTCCTTAACCACCGGTAGCACGCTGTTCAGCCGGTCCAGCAGGCGGGGTAGAGTCTGCTGCGCGTCGAGTTCGCCGGCCTCGAGCAGCGCGGTGCGCACTGCGGTCTTCAACATCCCCATCAGGATGCCGGCCTGCAATCCGTGCCCGGCGATATCGGCGATGTAGGCAATGGCGTCTCCGTTGGGAAGACACAGCGCATCCACCAGATCGCCGCCAACCTTTTCGCTCGGCTTTGAGATGCCGTAAATCTCAAAGCGTGCCGCTCGTACCGTGATAGGTGGGACTAGAGTCTGCTGGATGCCATGCGCCAATGCCAATTCGGTGCGCACGCGATAGGCGTCCGCACCCTGCCTGGTGATGAAGCCGATGAACAGGCTGTAGGACATGATGACCAGCGCAAGTATGGCAATCGCAACTACCCGGATACCCTGCGCCGAAAGAACGTCGTGCAGATGAAAGTGTGTGTAAAGAAAGTTGACGAAAAAGCTAAACCCAATCCAGAAGGGAACCTGCAGGATGCTTACGACAAAAAACCAGTAATGGTGGTAGCGTGTAGCGATCAGCACATAAACCAGGGCTACGCATCCGCTGACCACTGTATTGAGTAGGACGATCACATAAGGGACCTTGCCCAGGTTGAGCAGATCGTTGAATAGTCCTATGATGCCGAACAGACAAAAGACGGCGAGAAACAGCATTCTCATCCGCTGCAATGGAATGCCCTGGTAATAGAGGGCCGTGCGCGGAGTCTCCGAATACCACTGTTTCCATGTGTTGGGTAGCATGCTCGACACGATAACAGAAGGTCACGACACGCCTCACAGACACCGAACGATGAGTATCGTCTGATCATCAAGCTGGGGGCCAAAAGCGCGAGCGGCGTCAAGGATACTTTGCGCGAGGCTGGCCGGTGAAGCGTTACCGTTTGTAGTAATCGTGTCTTTCAGTCGTTCCCCTCCGAATTCTTCTCCACTCTGATTGCTTACTTCGAGAATTCCATCTGTCGCGACCACGAGCAGGTCTCCGGAAGCCGTGTTCAATCGCTGACCGTCGAAGCCGGTTATGGGCAACAATCCAAGTGGAAACTGCTCCTCCTCCACCCGCGACAGAGTACGCCCGCTCGCGTGCCAGTGCAGGATGGGCGGGCTCGCAGCCAGAGCGTAATGAACGCTGCCGTCAGTGTCCAGCCGCAGCCCGGTAAAGGTTGCATACATGTGCGGTTCCTTCACCTCCGGCAACACATCGTTCAGGCACTCCAGCAGGAATGGCAGTGACTCCTCAGGCTTTTGTTTCCCGGCCTCGCGCAGCGCGGTGCGCACCGCGGTCTTCAGCATCCCCATCAGGATGCCGGCTTGCAGCCCATGCCCGGCGATATCGGCGATATAGGCTACAGCGTCTCCGTTGGGGAGGCACAGCGCATCCACCAGATCGCCGCCAACCTTTTCGCTGGGCTTCGAGATGCCGTAGATTTCGAAGCGTGGCATCCGCAACGTCACTGGAGGTACCAGAGTTTTCTGGATTCCGTGCGCCAGCTCCAGTTCATTGCGGATCTTGAAGGACTCCTTACCCTCGCCGCGAATGAAGATGATGAAGAAGACATAGGAAAGGACGATCGAGACCATCATCCCGATCGCGCTTATGCGTATTCCTATAGCGGCGGTCGCGGGCGCGGCTGGCAAGTGACTCGAAAGTATCTTGTCAAACCAAGCGATGAACAGCGGGCTGAGCATCTGCAGCGGAATGAGTAAGAGGATCCAGCCAAAGGGTCTGCGAGAGAGAATCAGTATCCACGCGCACGCGATCAGTCCACTGAAGAGAACGTTTGAGACCAAGATGGAGTAAGGGTAGATTCCTCCCGCAATGATGTCATCGAAATAGCCGAAGGTAGAGATGAGCACGAAAACGGCTATGATCAGCGGTCGCAGCCGGGCAAGCGGGACAGACCGGAAGTGCTTCCATCCCTCCGGCGACCGCTGATACCACGGAAGCTTGGAGCCATTACTCATTGGAACAGGGTACAGGGGTTATGCTTCAGGGCGAAGAAAAACGCGCGTTTCTGCACCTACCCCTACACTCTGCCCCCGGTCTCTATAAAAACAATGGAGCCAGCACCAGCGTGACCGTGGCCAGCAGTTTGATCAACACGTGCAGCGACGGGCCGGCCGTGTCCTTGAATGGATCGCCAACCGTATCGCCGACCACTGCGGCCTTGTGCGCTTCGGAGCGTTTGCCGCCGTGCGCGCCGGTTTCTATGAACTTCTTGGCATTGTCCCACGCGCCGCCGCCGTTATTCATCAGCATGGCCAGCAGTATGCCGCTGATTGTGCCGACCATCAGTAGCGCTGCAACCGCTTCGGCACCGCTCAGGTTCACGGGCATGCCGTTAATCATTGGCCAGTTGTGCAGAGCCCCGGGATAGAATTCCTCTCCGAAGTGGCGGAAGATCAAGCCGACCGTCAACGGCATGGCTACGGCAAGAATGCCGGGCAACACCATTTCCTTGAGCGCCGCACCCGTCACGATGCGCACGCAACGCCCGTAGTCCGGCTTCGAGGTACCTTCCATGATTCCCGGATTGTCGCGGAACTGCTCATGCACATCCTGGATCACGGTCTGCGCAGCGCGTCCCACAGCCTTGATGGCCATGGACGAGAAGAGATACGTGAGCATCGCCCCCAACAGCGCGCCCACGAATACCGGGACAGAGGCCAGATTCACATTCGAGAAGGTCCAGCCCTCGGGCAGAGTTCCACCCGCCGCCGTCACCCGCTGGTGGACGATGTCGTGAATCGTCGCCAGATACGCCGAGAACAGCAGAAACGCCGCCAGTGACGCTGATCCGATTGCATAGCCCTTGGTCAGGGCCTTGGTTGTATTGCCGGCAGCGTCGAGCTTGTCCGTCTTGGTGCGAACGCTGTGCGGCTGGTCGCTCATTTCGATAATGCCGCCTGCGTTGTCAGTGATCGGTCCAAAAGTATCCATGGCCAGAATGTAGGCTGCCGAGGAAAGCATGCCCATAGTCGCAATTGCCGTGCCGTAGATACCCTTGGCGTAGCTGGAAATCGTCGTTACATCCGCCAGGCCCCTGATGCCGAAGTAATAGCTCAGCAGGAGTGCCGCGCTGATCACGATTACCGGAAGCGCCGGCGTTTCCATGCCCACCGCAAGTCCCTGGATGATGTTCGTCGCCGGTCCGGTCAACGATGCCTGCGCGATACTCTGCACCGGCTTAAAGCGCGTCTCTGTGTAGTACTCGGTGATGCGCACAAATAGAAACGACGTAACGATGCCGCAGATGCCGCTGCCCAGAAGCCACCAACGCGCGCCCAGCATGAAGTAAATGGCCACGGCAAAACCTGCCAGGGCCAGCATGGTAGTGACGTAATAACCCTTGTCGAGCGCGTGCATCGGGTCTTCATCCTCGCCGCTGTGCACGATGCTCACGCCCACGATGCTCGCAATCAGATTGATCGCCTGCACCACGAGCGGGAACAGAATCCCCTTGAGCCCGAAGACCGGATACAGCGCGGCACCTAGGATCATCGCGCCCACATTTTCCGCCGCGGTCGATTCGAAGATGTCGGCGCCGCGACCTGCGCAGTCGCCCACATTGTCGCCCACCAGGTCCGCGATCACGGCCGGATTGCGAGGATCGTCCTCCGGAATACCGGCCTCTACCTTGCCGACCAGATCGGCGCCCACATCGGCGGCCTTGGTATAAATACCCCCGCCCAGCTGTGCGAACAACGCGACCAGCGACGCGCCGAAGCCGAAGCCCACCAGCTGGTAAGGAACCTGCTGCGGATTTTGCAATCCACCGAAGGCCAGGAACAACAGGCCCACGCCAATCAGCGAAAGCCCCACTACCACCAGACCCGTTACCGCGCCGCCGTGCAACGCGATCTTGAGCGCCTCGCCCATGCTGGAGCGCGCCGCCGCTGCCGTGCGGATATTCGCGCGAATCGACACCCACATACCCGTCTGGCCGGCCAGCGCCGAGCACGCCGCGCCGATCAGAAAGCTGATGACTACCTTGTTCGCGAAGGGAGCGGTGAACGGCGAAAGCCTGTATCCGATGAAGAGGACCACGGCCAACCCCACGGCAATCAGCGCGATGGTGCCGTACTGCCGCTTCATGAAAGCTTCGGCGCCTTCCCGGATAGCGTTTGAGATCCGCTGCATCTCCGGCGTGCCTGTATCGCAGCGGAGCACGGAGCGTGCAAAAAGAAAGGCGGCCAACAGGCCAACCACACCGGTCGCGAGCGCGATCCACAGATAAAGATTGTCATTGCCGGCCAGCGCGCCGCCTTCGGACTGCCACACAGCTGCCGCTACCGGGAACAAAAACGCCATTCAAAAACCCCCAAAGAGTTACAAATCCCTGTCTTCGCCAGCTGACCGCGCAACGCAGAAAAGCTGGTTCTATCTACAATGCCCGCCATTTTCGACGGATGTTCGCTCGCCGCTGAACGAACCCAAGCCCATACAGCCATGCCAACTACGCGAACATACACAAAACGCGTCATTAAAGCATGCTGAGAAAGCGCAGGTCAACGTGGTTCTTGGTTGGTGTACAACGTTGCTAACACTGCTCTCCGCTCTTTTGAATTCAAACGAAATTAGGATGCCGGGTGAGAATAGCTGAGTCTACGGCATGGCGAGCACATGGGGCAACAGGACATCTGCAGGTGCCTCTGCACCGCGCCTCTGTCTTTAACCCGGAGTGGTCTTTGCTTGGATGGCCCGCTTTCCCTGTACAATCTGGAGTTCTTTCGCGTAAGAAGAAGTAGCAGGGATTTGTCTCCATCGAGGGTAATTCATGGCCCGCAGTGTGGTCTCCGGCGCAGAACGCAGCAGGATAAAAACGGCGTCCGATTTACTCCCCGAGCTGGCTCCGGACCGTCTCATCGAAATCTACCGGCTCATGTACCTTTCGCGCCGGACGGACGACCGCGAGATCATGCTCAAGCGCCAGCAGAAGATCTTTTTTCAAATCTCTGGCGCCGGCCACGAGGCCCTGCTTGTCGCCGCCGGCCTGGTGTTGAAGCCTGGCTACGACTGGTTCTTCCCTTACTACCGCGACCGCGCTCTCTGCCTCGCCCTCGGCGCCACCGTCGAAGACTTGTTGCTGCAGGCCGTCGGAGCCGCAGCCGACCCGGCAAGCGGCGGCCGCCAGATGCCATCGCACTGGAGCAGGCCCGCTCTCCACATCGTCTCGCAATCTTCCGCGACCTCGACCCAATGCCTGCACGCTGTCGGCTGCGCCGAAGCGGGAAGATATTTCTCGCGCCATCCAGAAGCCGCTGAAAAGCATGTGGGGGACTACCGTGCCTGGCGCGACGTCACCTTCCACGGCGACGAGGTGGTCTACGTTTCCGTCGGCGAAGGCTCCACGTCACAGGGAGAATTCTGGGAAGCCTTAAGCACCGCATCGAACGAGAAGCTGCCTGTCATCTTCGTGGTCGAAGACAACGGCTACGCCATCTCGGTTCCGGTTGAAGTCAACACGCCCGGTGGAAACATCTCGAAGCTGGTTCAGAATTTCCCCAACTTCCACTTTGCCGAGATCGATGGAACCGACCCTTTCGCCTCCTGGCGTGCCTTCGAGGAAGCCGCCGCGTACTGCCGCGCCGGCAAAGGGGCGGCCTTTATCCACGGCCACGTCATCCGCCCCTACTCGCACTCTCTTTCCGACGACGACCGTCTTTATCGTCCGGAGAGTGAACGCAACGCCGACGCACTGCGCGATCCGCTCTCGAAGATGCAGATGCACCTGCTGCGTAAGGGCATTCTTGATTCCGAGGGCATCACGCGCCTCGAAGAGCGAGTCGACGAGGAAGTCCGGCAGGCAGCCGAGCGTGCGCTGCGCGCGCCGCTGCCCCTGCCCGACAAGGCCGAGATACTGAAGCACGTCTATTCCGAGGACTACGACCCCACGCGTCCCGAATTGCAGACCCCTCCCGCCAGGACAGCTGACAACCACGAGCGCACCATGGCTGACCTCATCAACGCCTGCCTTAAAGACGAAATGCGCGGCGACCCGCGCATCGTCGTCTTCGGCGAGGATGTTGCCGATTGCACGCGCGAGGAATATCTGGAGCAAGGCCTGGTCAAGGGCAAGGGCGGAGTTTTCAAACTCACGCACGGTCTACAGATTGAATTCGGCGCTGACCGTGTCTTCAACTCGCCGCTCGCCGAGGCCAATATCGTCGGCCGCGCCGTCGGCATGGCGACGCGCGGCCTCAAGCCAGTCGTCGAAATCCAGTTTCTGGACTACATCTGGCCCGCCGTACACCAGATGCGCAACGAGCTGGCAGTTTTGAGGTGGCGATCCAATGGAACCTGGGCGTGCCCTGCCGTGGTTCGCGTGGCGACCGGGGGATACCTCACCGGCGGCGCTGTCTACCACTCGCAAAACGGGGAAAGCATCTTCACGCATACACCCGGCGTCCGCGTCGTCTACCCGTCGAACGCTCTCGATGCCAATGGTCTCCTGCGTACCGCCATACGCTGCGACGACCCCGTGCTCTTCCTCGAACACAAGCGTCTCTACCGCGAAACCTACGGTCGCGCCCCTTATCCCGGCCCCGATTACATGATCCCCTTCGGCAAGGCGGCCAAGGTGCGCGATGGCGCCGATGTCACGCTCATCACCTACGGCGCGCTGGTGCCGAGAGCACTCCAGGCCGCTCACAAAGCCCATCGCGAGCAGGGTATTGAGACAGAGATTCTTGACCTGCGCACGCTCAGCCCCTATGACTGGGATGCCATCGCCGAATCCGTCCGCAAGACCAGCCGCGTGATCGTAGCGCATGAAGACATGCTCAGTTGGGGATACGGCGCCGAGATTGCAGCCCGCATCGCCGACGAGTTGTTCCACGATCTCGACGCGCCGGTCAAGCGTATCGCTTCCATGGATACCTTCGTTGCCTACCAGCCCATCCTCGAAGACGTCATCCTGCCGCAACCCGAGGACATCTATCGAGAGATCGTGGAGCTGACACGGTTTTGAGGATAAGATCGGCGCAAATTCGATCCCGTCTGCTCGTCCTCCTCATCGGCATCTTAACTGAATCATCCACCATGCCCTATTGCAGGGTTCCCCTGCCGCGGCTGGTCTGTGCGGAATATTTCGCCAGAGAGTAGTGGTGGAGGCCGCACTCGCCCAAATTCAGCTCGTCCACGACAAGGACGACGCAGGAGGCATCCTTGTGCACCTATATACCATGCATACCGATCGTAGGTTGCGTGGAGAAATAGGCCAAGACTTCACCGTCTATGAATCAAACGACAGCCGAAGAGCTACGTTCGACTGGGACGTAGGCCAACACTATCTGCTCTTCCTTATCTCATCAGCAACATCGGATAAGTCGTGGTCGTTGGATAATTGTGGCAACTTAGGGCAACTCAATTGGGCTCAAACCGTATCCGCTCAGATTCAGAAAACAGGTGAGGTAGATCACAAATACGGCGCGATTTCGCGAATCGTGGGCCACGACGCGCTCTCCAACCCGATACCTGGCGTGCTTGTCGAAGGATCAGCTACGAATCGCCATTTACTCCACCACGACGAACGCCCAGGGAGCATTTAGATGAATGTTTTGTCTGGCAAGTATGTAGTTCATGCCACGGGCGGCGGGCTGACGTTCCACACCGCAGAGATCAGTTACAGCAATCCCCGCGATGTTCGGATCGACTCCGGAGGCTGTGTTCAAGTTCAGTTTACGGCTTCCGAATAGCCCCGAAATCGGCTAAATTTTGGTCCATCGGGCCGTCACTGCATGATGTTCGGCCCAGCTGCCTTCTTAATTGTGACGACCCATACACGTGCGTCTCCGTCGGACGTGAGGGTTTCTCCTAGGTCCTTTCGCACATTCGCAAACATCAGAGCGAAGCGGCTGAACTGCTCGTTGTTGAGGTCTACGCTCCTGCCCTGGGGACTGGTCGCGGCCCACATATCCCTCGTGCGGCGGTCATCAGGCAGCAGCTTGTCGGGCGGCGCAGGGCCGTCCGTGCGATTGATGCCGGTAAGATATCCAGACCGCAAATCTTTGAAGGTGGGTTTCAGGCTGTAAAGATAGTTGGGTTCAAGCTGCGCCATGAATTCGTCATGGTTGCTGCACCAGTCGAATGGTCCTACTGTCTTCGAGGTCGTAGCGTCCGACCAGACCACCGCCTGCAGCTTGAAGCAGGAGGGGAGGACGCTGCGCCCATGGGCACTCGGGTCGGTCTCGTACGGATCGGTCCAGCCCATCGGCGCATAGACCACGGTAATCGCAACGTGGGGGAACTGCTCGGATACGGGCTTGTTTGGATCCAACTGCGGCAGGACATTCCGCAGCCCAACCTTGTCGATGACAGACTTGCCTGTGGCTTCGTCTTTGACGCTTTCGCCAATGGACCCAAAGAAGCCCTTCTTCTTTTTCGGCGGATCCGCGGGTTGCGTAGCAGGAGTCGTCGGCTGCTTTGCCGCAGCCTGATTCGATGATCCGGGCGGGCTTGTCGGGGCTCGTGCAGTCGCAGGGGGCGCGGCCGCGGCTGTTGCCGCTGGCGTTGCCTCCATCATGGCTTTGATGACGGCATCGCTGGCCTTGGCCTTTTTCAGGCGAACCATGTCGTCGGGGCTCAAGTCGAAGACCGTATTCGCCTGGTGAATTTTGGTGATGATGATGTCGTCCGACAGCCCGCCGTTGAGCATCGTGACTACGCCATCCACCGTCAGCCCCGCCTTCGCCGGAGCCCCAAGTGCGGCGCTTGCAGTGGAGCCGGAAGGCGTTCCCGCCAGGTAGGCCTTATACGCGTCTTCGGCATTCGCAACCAGATGAGCATCAGCGCCCGGGTAAGGAAGGACATTTCCCGCTGAGATCAACAGAACGACCTGCATGCCCACCGCGACCTGGGCGGGCTGACCGCCGTAAGTGACGATGTTGAACTCCTGGCCGTTGTAAACGTAAGGAACCTTCTTTACATAACCTTCTCGACCCTTCCCATACTGCCCGAAGGCGGTGGAAGCAGCGAGGAGGAAACAAAGAATCAAGGCAAGGCACGCCTGAGGCATGGCACATCTGTCAGGAGTTAGATTCACGGTTTACTCACACAAGCGAGATTTGGGCCGCTGGTCTGGGGGAAGACCAGGTCGAGAGATAAAACTTCTAACTCGAACTTCAAAAGCACGGCGATTATACGTCAGCAGCTCTTTTTCTTGAATCTCCAAAATTGCCGGATTACTGCCAATATTTTGCAACCGCATCTCGCCCCTTTATCATCACAGCGGAGCATTTTTTCTTAGGAGAGTACAGCGATGCGAGTTGGTCTGCTAACGGGTGGCGGAGACTGCCCTGGTCTGAATGCCGTGATCCATGCGGTGGTGAAAAAGGGAATCAACCACTACGGCGACGAGTTCGTAGGTTTTCTCGAAGGCTGGCGCGGCGTGCTGGACAACGCCACCATGCCTCTAACTCTCGAAAGAGTTGATGGCATTCTGACGCTCGGCGGCACCATCCTTCGCACCTCGCGCACCAACGTGCGCAAGATCGAAGGCGGCATCGAGAAGTGCGTCGCTACGATCAAGGCCAACAAGCTGGACGCGCTGATTGCCATTGGTGGTGACGATACGCAATCGGTAACAAATGCGCTTATCCAGGCCGGCGTGCCCGGAGTGGGCGTTCCCAAGACCATCGACAACGACCTGAATGGAACCGACGTTTGCTTCGGCTTCGATACGGCCGTGAGTATCGCGACCGAGGCGGTGGACCGCCTGCATACTACGGCCGAGGCGCACAATCGCGTGATCGTATGCGAGGTCATGGGCCGCGACGCCGGCTGGATCGCCCTCACGGCGGGAGTTGCCGGGAATGCGCACGTAGTGCTGGTGCCCGAGAAGCCCATCGATCTCGATCAAGTGTGTGCTCTGCTCAAGTACAACCACGACCACGGCAAGAAGTACGGCATCGTGGTGGTGGCCGAAGGCGCGAAGCTTCCGGATGCCGCTCAGGCAACCGTCGGCGGCAAACTCGATTCGTTCGGACATGCGCGGTTGAGCGGCATCGGCCAGGCGCTGGCAGAAGAGATCGAAAAACGCACTGGCTACGAAACGCGCTCTGTCAATCTCGGCCACACGCAGCGCGGAGGCACTCCCTCTGCCTATGACCGCATGCTCGCAACCCGCTATGGCCTTGCCGCCATCGACCTTGTCCACCAGGGCCAGTTTGGCCGCCTTGTCGTTCTACATGGAACCAAGATCGAGAGCATTCCTCTGGCCGAGGCAATCTCGACAAACCGCACGGTAGATGACAGCTTCCTCGATATACTGCGCGGACTGGAGCCGAGACTGTAGCTCGATCCTCAACACTTAGCGATTTAGACGAACAAAGGAGCTGGGGCAATTTGGCCAGCTCCTTTTGTGCTGCTGCGGATCGATGGAAGGAGGCCATTGGACAGAATCAAGGAGGCCAATACACAACCTCTTGTGGCCACGAATGGTGATGACTCAACGGCTGTGGTTAGCGAGACGGATTTGTCCGGCACCGCGCCGGGAACTTGCGGAAAAAGGCTGAAATATTCCGCGAACCTACTTAAAATCCTTGAACAAGAGGGTCAAAACACGGTATAAGCAGGTCGCTGGCCTAAGTTTTCCGCAGCTACGAAGTCCAAAGGCAAATAAGGGAGCCCCTATGAAATCCTCAACGGCACGCACGAGTGAGATTCGGGAAGTGATGGACATCCGGCAGGCCTCGGACTATCTCGGCATTAGCCCGGACACGTTGTATAAGTACGCCTCGGAAGCCTTCATTCCAGCGTTCAAGCTGGGCAACCGGTGGCGCTTTAAGAAATCTCGTCTCGACGAATGGATGGATCGGCAATCGGGTATCTCTATCCAGGCAGAGCCGAAGGCAGTCCGTCCAAGGCAAAAAAAGCCGGTACGAAGTGCGCGCGCCACGCGCCGGGTTGCAACGTCGAGTATCTCCTGAGTGCATCACCTTCTTCATAACGCTTGCTATGTGTACTCCTTAATAGTCCTGTTTGTCGTGGGATGCGGTCACAATGGGGTGATTTTCACTCTCGCCAGGGATACTCTGAATCAAGGAGGCGGAAGCGTTGAGCGCGAGCCCGAAGAGCACGGTAGCGTTAAAAGACGACCCAACTCTGCTGCCGCAGTTCTCCATACGCAATCGGACGGCCCGCATTGTATGGACTGTTTGTTATGTGCTTCTGTACCGCACTTCGCCTCGACCTTTTCATGCATGGAGATCCATGCTGCTCCGGGTATTTGGCGCAAAAATGGGGCCGGCCTGCCATTTTTACCCAAAGGCGAAGATATGGGCGCCGTGGAATTTGGTTTGCGAGGATCGAGCGAGCGTGGCCGACGGTGCGGAACTGTACAACACAGCGCCGCTCTTTATGGGATCGCACGCAATCGTCTCACAGGGAGCCTACATTTGCGGAGCTACGCATTTGTACAATGAGATCTCATTCAAGCTCGTATCCTTCCCCATACGCTTGGGCCCTTATTCATGGATCTGCGCCCGAGCCGCGGTTCATCCCGGCGTGAATGTGGGCGAGGGAGCGATTCTGGCGTTGGGCTCGGTGGCCACCAAAGACCTGGAGCCCTTCGGAATCTACGCAGGTGTGCCGGCGCGCAAGGTAAAGGAAAGATCGAGAGCTGCGGTTCCCGGACATCGGGCACGCGCATGAACGTTTTGATCTGACAGAATTCCCGGAGACGATAGGATTGATTCGTGATGAGTGAAGCACCTCGTCTGCGCGCATTGCGTGGCAGAATGGCAAATGAAGAAGTCGAAGCCCTCCTTGTTACGCATCTTGCCGATGTCCGCTACCTGTGCGGTTTCACCGGATCGAACGCCGCTTTCGCGATCACGGCAAAGAAAGCCGTTCTGTACACCGACGGCCGCTATACCGCGCAGGCCCGGCAGGAGACGCACTCCGCGAAGGTGAAGATCGCCAAAAAATCGGCGCTGAAAGAAGCGTGCGCGCTGCTCAAATCCTCGACGAAGCACGCGAGCTACGATCCTGAGCACACCACTGTTTCCGAACTCGCCGCCATGCGGTTGGCAATCGGCTCAGGTAAGCGCCGCGGCCTTTTTTCGCCGTTGAAAAAGCCCATTATGTCCGAACTGCGCATGATCAAAGACGCCGATGAGATCAAGTGCATGACTCACGCAGCAGACCTCGGAAATCGCATCTTCAACGCGGTTCTACCTCACATCCAGCCTGGCGTCCCCGAGAATGAAATTGCCGCCGCCCTTGAATTCTTCGCGCGCAGCATGGGTGCCGAGAGCATGTCGTTTGAGACTATCGTAGCTTCCGGTCCGCGTTCGGCTTTGCCGCATGGTCGGGCGACGAAACAGAAGACGCCCCGCAACGGCTTCGTTACATTAGACTTCGGTGTTATCCTCAATGGTTATTGCTCGGATATGACGCGCACCGTTTGCGTTGGCAAGCCGAGCGCAACCGAACGCTCCGCGTATGATGCGGTGCTGGAGGCCCAGGAAGCGGCAGTGGCGGCAGTGAGACCCGGCGCAACCTGCGCCGAGGTAGATGAAGCAGCCCGAGGCATGCTGCGCAAGGCAGGGCTGGCAAAGTACTTTACGCATTCGACAGGGCATGGCGTGGGTCTGGAGATCCACGAAAGTCCACGAATTGGGGCCGGAGAAACGCTGGAGTTGAAACCGGGAATGGTCATTACCATCGAGCCCGGGATCTACCTGGCGGGGAAGTTTGGAATTCGCATCGAAGATATGGTCGCGGTTACGGATCACGGTCATAAAGTGCTGACGCCGGTAACCAAGGCACTCCTCGAACTGTGAGACTGGAACCCATGGGCAAGCGAGAGCGCGAGAGATGAATTCGGAAGACATGAACGAACTGAAGGAACTGATAGAGTTCCTCAAGGAAAACAAGATCGGCGAGTTCGACCTGGAGCGGGGCGACCTGAAGGTGCGCATCAAGTTTGCGCAAGAGGGTGGCGGAACAGACCTGGCCAATGTGGCACGCCTGCTGGCTGCGCAGTCTGCCGCGGCGTCTCATGCTCCGGCCGTTCTTTCTGAAGTCTACGCCAGTGCTCCGCCACTTCCGGCTCCCATAGCGGCTGCTCAACCCAAGGCTGAGACGGACGAAGAGGCATCGCTGCATATCGTCAAATCGCCCATCGTCGGCACATTCTATGAGTCACCATCGCCTGGCGCTCCTCCTTTCGTAAAAATCGGCGACGAGGTGGAGAACGGACAGATTCTTTGCATCATCGAAGCCATGAAGCTGATGAACGAGATCGAATGCGATACTGCAGGCGAGATCGTCAAGCGATTTGCCCAGAGCGGACAGCCGGTCGAATATGGCCAGGCGCTTTTTGCCGTGCGTCCCCGATAGGTTGAGCTGAATATGTTTCGAAAAGTCCTGATCGCCAACCGCGGCGAAATCGCGCTACGCGTGATCTGCGCCTGCAAAGAGTTGGGCGTTCGCACCGTCGCCGTCTACAGCGAAGCCGACCGGCACTCACTGCACGTGCGCTTTGCTGATGAGGCCATCTGCATCGGACCGCCGCGTTCGGCAGAGAGCTATCTCAACGTCCCGGCCGTTATCAGCGCAGCGGAAATCGCCGATGTCGACGCCATCCATCCCGGTTACGGCCTGCTGAGCGAGAACGCCAACTTCGCCGAAGTATGCCGCGCATCGAACATCAAATTCATCGGGCCGCCTCCGGAAGTGACGCGGCTGATGGGCGAGAAAGAAAAAGCGCGTCAGGCCATGAAGCGCGCCAAAGTCCCCATTCTGCCCGGATCTGAGGGCGTCATCCAGTCCGAAGAGGAAGCTCTCGACTGGGCAAAGTCCATCGGCTACCCCGTCATCCTCAAGGCATCGGCCGGCGGCGGTGGTCGCGGCATGCGTGTCGTCCGTTCGGCGCAGGAGTTGCCCGCGCTCTACCAGGCCGCGCATATTGAGGCCGCGAACGCCTTCGGCAACGGCGATCTCTATATGGAGAAGTTCATCGAGCGCCCGCGCCACATCGAGTTCCAGGTACTGGCCGATCAGCACGGCAGCGTCATCTCGCTCGGCGAGCGCGAGTGCTCCATACAGCGCCGCCACCAGAAGCTGATCGAGGAAGCGCCATCGCTGCAGGTAACGCCCAGGGTGCGCGAGGACATCGCCAAAACCCTCAAGCGTTCGCTCGAAAATGTCGGCTACCAGAACGCCGGCACCGTCGAGTTCCTCATGGACGAGGACGGCAAGCTCTACTTCATCGAAATGAACACGCGCATTCAGGTCGAGCATCCAGTGACCGAGATGGTGACCGGCATCGACCTGGTCAAGGCACAGCTGCGCATCGCATGTGGAGAAAAGCTCTCCAGCATTCTGCCCCATCCCATCCAGATTCGTGGCCACGCCATCGAGTGTCGCGTCAACGCTGAGCATCCTGAGAAGTTCACGCCGTCAGCAGGGAAGATCACTGCCTTCAATGTGCCCGGAGGCAACGGCATCCGAGTCGATACGGCGCAATACGCCGAAGGCGTGGTCCCACCCTACTACGACTCGCTCATCGCCAAGCTCATCGTGCACGGCAACGATCGCGAAGAGGCGATGCAGCGCATGAAGCGTGCTCTCGGCATGTTCATCGTAGAGGGAATCCACACCACGATTCCGCTGCACAGCCGCATCTTCGAGGATGAAGAATTCCGCGCCGGAAAATTCGACACCAAGTTCATGGAGAGATTCTTCGAGCGGCAGAAGGCCGCCGAGTAGGAGGGCATCCAAAAAATGCAATCGTACATCCTCGACAACTCTTCGACTGCCGAATACCAGAGGCTCGATCTCATGTCGAAGATTCTGTCTTGGCACGGCGCAGGGCGAGGGACCAGACACAGGTATCTACGAGCTCGATCATTGGAACGCCTTCACGAACGTTTGCGCTTCCGGGCCGCCTTATAGTCCCACGCAGAATCGAAATTGAGACGCCGGATGTATTCATCTAGCGCAGCCGTGACGGCAGCCTTCTTGGTCTTGTGATGGCCGAGGGCGCGTGCTTCTTCAATCGGGTTGTCGTCAAGGTCTAGATTGGTAGGCATCGTCTAATGTGTAGAGTACACACAATAATCTGTTTGAATACCGGCCCGACCAAGCTGAAGAATTCGGTGAAATGCCCATCATCAGCACCAGAGAGATGGGGTACGTGATCTTGCGGCCGTGGAAATATGCCCTTCAGCCTGAAAACGTCCTATAAATAACTCCATGAGCAATTCATGGCTTCATTGGGGGACAGACTCCGTATCTCCTACTCATCTGGCTACCTTTTACCATCTCCTGATGGCCTTGATCCTCGGCGCTTGTGTAGGCGCCGAACGCCAATGGCGGCAGCGCGCCGCAGGATTGCGAACCAATACGCTGGTCTGTTTTGGGGCCGCTGCATTTGTCGATCTGGGTTTGACGGTTGCTCCCGGAACGACACAGGTAATCGCCTATGTGGTCTCGGGGGTCGGTTTTCTCGGCGCCGGCGCAATCATGAAAGACGGAGCCAGCGTGCGCGGATTGAATACTGCCGCAACGCTATGGTGTTCAGCCGCCGTGGGCGCATGTGCCGGCGCGGGCGAGATGTTCCACGCTGTCCTTGTATCGGTGCTCCTGTCGCGATTAATTCGGTTCTACGTCCGCTTTCCCGCTATATCGATCGGCGTTCACTAGCGGTATTGGATACTCCTGCGTTTTACCGGTTGAGGCTTCGTTGCGATAGAGAACACCAGGTCGAAGCCGAATATCGGTTGACGCGTGCCATTGCCGCCCGATCCCTTGTGCTCCATGAAATACGCTCCGAGAGGGTCGAAGACACAGACGACTCGATTATCCAGGCCGTTCTCGAATCGACGACTCACGATTCCACTATTCTGAAAGCGATGGTTGAAGAACTGCGAGCCTTTCCCTGGGCCCAATCGGTAGAGTGGACCGAAACTGGCGCCGATGTCGAGTAGGTTTTACCCGTTTCATGTCCTGTGTATTCTGTCTCCGCGAGTTAGGATAGCGAGTTTTCGCGATTGCTTGGCTCAGGGATTTCTTTATCGAGGAGAAAAAAGCTGGATGGTTTCCATTCCGTCCACGTGAATCAGCAATGGCGGCTGCTCTTCCGCTGGAATGGGGCTCGCGGCAAAGCGCGAGATGTAGCGCCCGACGACCATAGCTACAGGTGAAATAGATGCTGCTTACAAAACGTCAACCCGTATCTCCAGGGGAGATACTGGAAGGGGAATTCTTGGAGCCGATGGCGATCACTCAGACCCAATTGGCGCGAGCCATGGGCGTTCCGCGCAAACAGGTGAATGAGCTATGCCGCAACCGGCGCTCAATCACCACCGATACGGCGCTGATGTTGGGCAAAGTGTTTGGCAACAGCGCGGAATTCTGACTGAATCTGCACCGGCGTATGGACTTGTGGGAAGCACTCAACTCGCCCCGTCGCCGCAAACGCATTGAATGCGCCCGGCCATGGCGAAAAGTCACCTGAGACCAGCCGCCTCTTGATAATCCGAAATTTACAACTCCTCTCGGCGAGTCTCTAAGCCATCGAGTCTGTAACTGATGCTGTACCATATTTTCCACAATAAGGACGTCATTTCCACACTAAAAAAGTCGCGGAACCCCCTTGCTTTCTGCGAGATCGGGAGTATGCTTCAAGTCAACGGAAGAGTGATCTTCCAGAAGGAGAGAGCAGACAAGGAGCTATCGGGAGAACCGGCAACGGAACTCGCGCAGTGTTTGGGAAACTGGACCCTGTCGGATGGAACCGAGAAACCTCTTACAACCAGGATGTGACAACGGAAGAGGCTGGGAAGCGCGAGTTCACGCTCGCAGTCTTGGCGATTCCGGGGTGATAATCGGTTGTGATCTGGAAGCCGAACCAGGTCTTCAAAAAATCGGAAAAGAAGGGGCGAAATCCCGAAAGGGAAATCGCCCCTTCGCTTTGTTGGATACTATTTCAGGCTGCACTTCGGCGTAGAACATCCTGCGGACAGTAGCTGTCCGCAGTGATCTTCCATCTTCACTATTTTTGGACTCCTCTATTGCTATGCTTGTGCCGTCCCAAGGAGGACTCTATGACCGTCGCCGAAAAGGCCGTCTCAGAAACGACCGTTGCCGAAAAGCTGCTGCCCGAGTTCGATACTGAGTATGCCAATACCCGTAAGTTCCTCGCCCTCGTTCCCGATGACAAGCTGACCTGGAAGCCGCATGAAAAGTCTATGGAGTTGGGCCGCCTCGCCTGGCATGTTTCCGACTTCCCAAGCTGGTGTGCGGAGACCCTAAAGAAGGATGTGCTGGCCTTTACCGATGAGGAAGGCGCGAAGATGAGTGGCGCCTGGAAGGGTAAGACCCGTGAGCAAATACTTGCGCGATTCGATGGTGACCTGAAAGATGCTCGCGCCGCACTGGCCGCTACCAGCGACGACGCGATGGCACACCACTGGAAGATGGAGTGGAACGGTCAAACGATCATCGACGAGCCGCGATACGATGTATATCGCAAAGTGGTCGTTAACCACATGATTCACCACCGCGCGCAGTTGGGCGTTTATCTTCGTCTGAACGGAATTCCCGTTCCCGGACCCTACGGGCCTTCAGCAGACGAGATGTAGTCGCAATTCTTAACCGTGAAGTTTCGGCCTCCAAAATTCGAACGAGTACAAGACGAATAAAATGAGCTCATGGGCTTTGGAGGGAAGTTTCCCACACTTTATCCGATTCTCGACGCCACCTACCTTCCTGCCGATGCCGCTCACAGGCGCGAGGCGTTGGTCGAGTTGGTCGCAAGCCTCGTCGAGGCCGGCGTCGAGATTCTGCAGTACAGGAACAAGCAGGGAAGTGAAGCGGAGATTCTCCAGGACGCGGAAACCATGCGTGCGACTACTCCGCCGAATCTTAAGATAATCCTCAACGACTTTCCCCATCTCGCGGTAACGGCGGGTTTCGACGGTGTGCACGTCGGGCAGCAAGACATCGCTCCTCAAGAAGCGCGCAGACTCGTAGGTACGGAGCGGATTGTCGGCATCTCAACGCACAATGAGGCGCAGCTACGTGCCGCTAGTCTTGAGCCGGTCGACTACATCGCTATCGGTCCGGTCTTCGCGACGTCGTCGAAGCAGAATCCCGACCCCGTCGTCGGACTCGATGGGGTACGCCTGGCGCGCAGGCTGACGCAGAAGCCGGTCGTCGCCATCGGCGGGATCACGCTCGAAACCGCCGTCCGGGCTTGGGAAGCGGGCGCGAATTCCGTGGCCGTTATTTCGGCGATTTTTTCGACCAACGAGGATCCGGCGAAATCCGCCGGAAACTTTCTTCGCATCTTTCATGGAAAAAGTTGAGGTATGTCTTCCCATGACGCGCTTTGCCAAGCTTTGCGGCGGACATTTAGAGCTGACGTTGAGCCTGTCGAAATCACCGCCGATTCAAGCAACCGTTCTCTGGACGAAGCTCACAGCAATCTGTTTGAATTTCGATTAAGTTGCAGGTGTGAGATTATGCGAAGTCTGCGTGGCAAGTTGAACCTATCGCTAGGCGCGCTTACTGTTCTGGTTTTGCTGTTCCTGCTCGCCGCGTTCGCGTCCACGCAGACGCCCACTCCTTCCACCCAACAGAGTGGAGCGGCCGCCACCCCTGCGCCGACGCCAGATCACAAAGTCGACAATGCGGCAGCTCAGAATGCTGTGAATGACCAGGCCAAGCCAGGCGATGACGCGCGTCAGGCGCAGCTTGTGGCCGATACCACCAAACTATTTCAGCTGGCCCAGGAATTACAGGCTGAAGTCGCGAAGAGCGGCAAGAATACTTTGTCCATTTCGGTCATGAAGAAAGCGGCGGAGGTCGAAAAACTGGCCAGGAGCTTGAAAGAAAGAATGAGAAACCAGTAAAGCGCTCACCGAAAGCGGCTTCATCGCAGATCGTTATGGCATAACGGGAGGTTTTCCGGTAGAACAAACTGAAACGTGTCCATTAGCAGCGAAACTACTCAAACCTCACCCCCCGCGACCGCTACGCATCTGGTGCAGGGGCTTGGTCTCTTCAGCGCAACCGCTATAGTCGTCGGGTCGATGATCGGCTCGGGCATATTTATCGTGCCTGCGGATATCAGCCGCATGGTTGGTTCGCCAGCCCTGCTGATTGCCGCATGGCTGGTGACGGCGGCAATGACCATCATTGGCGCCTTGAGCTACGGGGAGCTGGCGGCTATGATGCCGCGAGCCGGCGGCCAATATGTGTATCTCCGTGAAGCCCTGGGCCCCATGTGGGGCTTTCTTTATGGCTGGACCCTCTTCCTTGTCATTCAAAGCGGTACGATTGCGGCCGTCGCCGTGGCCTTCGGAAAATTCCTGGGCGTCTTCGCTCCCGGCGTCTCTGCATCGAATTGGCTCTGGCACATCGGTCATGTACCGGCCTGGCGTGTAGGGCCAATGGTACTTGGGAATATGGATATCGGCCTGAACACCGCCAATCTGGCCGGAATCGTAGTCGTAGTCTTGTTGACGGTAGTCAACATTTTTGGCGTGCGGTTGGGCGCCATGGTCCAGAACGTCTTCACGACGGCGAAGACTGCCGCTTTGCTTGGATTGGTGGTTTTCGGGTTCTTCCTGGGGCGCAATCCCGACGCCATACACGCGAACTTCGGCGCGAATTTCTGGCAGGGAACTTCCTTCTCTACGCTCCATGCGGTGGAAGTAGGTGTTGGCGGTTCCATTGCGATGGTGGGGCTGTTCACGATTCTTGCTGTCGTGCAGACCGGCTCACTTTTCTCAGCCGACGCCTGGAACAACGTGACCTTCACGGCCGGTGAGGTACGCAATCCGCGGCGGAACCTGCCGCTGTCACTGGTGCTGGGCACCGGACTGGTGCTCACGCTCTACATTCTGGCGAACTTTGTGTACCTGATGGCGCTGCCCCTGCATGGCGATCCTCACGGAACGACCATCTTTGCGCGCGGCATTCAGTACGCCTCCGAGGATCGCGTGGCGACGGCGGTGCTGGAGCAGATTTTCTCCGCGCGCGGAGCGTACCTGATGGCCGCGGCCATCCTCATCTCAACATTCGGCTGTGTCAACGGACTGACCCTGGCCGGAGCGCGCGTTTACTACGCAATGAGCCGCGATGGGCTGTTCTTCAAGGCCGCGGGCAACCTTCACCCGCGCTACAAGACGCCGGTCGCATCGCTGATCGTACAGGCCATCTGGACCGCCCTCCTCTGTTTGTCCGGCTCCTACGGTCAATTGCTGGACTACACCATGTTCGCCGCATTGGTCTTCTACATTCTGACCATCGGCAGCCTGTTCGTGTTGCGTGTAAGGCGCCCGGACGCCGAAAGGCCCTACCGCGCAATAGGCTATCCAGTGCTGCCTGCGATCTATATCGTGATGGCTGCGTGGATTTGTGTCGTACTATTGCGTTATAAACCCCAGTACACGTGGCCGGGATTGTTCATCGTTCTGCTCGGCGTACCGGTTTTTGCCGTGTGGTCTCGCAGGGGAACGCCACAGCCGTCGCATTAAATTTTGTTTGGAGGAAGAGCCTCGTACATGGCTAAACTTTTCGCGGTCAAGCCGCTCTCATCGCTGCAACAGGAAGCTGGCGAAGAGGGTGAGCACACACTCCGGCGGTCTCTGGGTCCGGTCAATCTAATTACGCTGGGCATTGGCGCTATCATTGGCGCGGGCATCTTTGTTCTGACCGGTCAGGCGGCGGCCCTCCACGCGGGCCCGGCCATTGCGCTCAGCTTCGTCATTGCCGGAATCACCTGCGCCTTCGCCGGACTGTGTTATGCCGAGTTCGCCTCCATCATCCCCATTGCCGGGTCGGCTTACACCTATGGATACGCCACCCTGGGCGAGCTTGTTGCATGGATCATCGGCTGGGATCTGGTGCTTGAATATGCTTTTGGCGCGGCGACTGTCGCATCCGGATGGTCTGGGTATTTCCTGAGTTTCCTGGAGCAGATTGGGCTCACGCCCTCGGCCTCCCTGGCGCGTTTTACGACGACCTATGGAACTGACCTCTATCTTTATCACGGCAAATGGGCGCCGCTGGCTTCGCTCCCGATGGAGGTAACGTCGGTTGTCGGTCTGCCACACGTCGTTGGAATATTTAACGTCGTCGCCTTCCTTGTGATCCTCGTCGTAACCACGATTTTGGTCATCGGCATCAAGGAATCAGCCAATCTTAACTCCGCCATTGTCATGGTGAAGCTGGGCGTTGTGGCCATCTTCCTTGTCCTGGGAGTCCACCACCTGATCCATCATCCGGAACTGCTGAAGGCGAATTGGCATCCGTTCATTCCTCCTCATCAGGGACCGGGCGCTTTCGGAATCCAGGGCGTTGTGGCTGGAGCATCATTTGTCTTCTTCGCTTACATCGGCTTTGACGCTGTCTCTACGGCCGCCCAGGAAGCAAAAAACCCGCAGCGCGACATGCCCATCGGCATACTCGGCTCGCTCGTAGTTTGCACCATCCTGTACATCCTTGTGTCACTCACTCTGACGGGCCTGGTCCCCTACAGCGAGCTCAATGTTGCGGAGCCGGTTGCCGTCGGCATAGACGTGACTGGCGTTGCATGGGGCAGTCTGTTAGTGAAGATCGGAGCAGTCTTCGGCCTGGGAACAGTAATGTTGGTAATGCTGCTTGGCCAATCGCGTGTTTTCTTCTCGATGTCCCGCGACGGATTGTTGCCGAAGTGGGCCAGCGCGATTCATCCGAAATTCCGCACTCCCTGGATCTCGAATATCATCGTGGGCACGATCGTAGCGTTTCTCCCCGCTCTGCTGCCCATCGCAAAGCTGGCCGCGCTGGTGAACATGGGAACGTTGCTGGCGTTCACCATCGTGTCTGCCGGTGTCTGGATTCTTCGCGTTCGTCATCCAGACCTGGAACGGCCCTTCCGCACGCCGCTTGTGCCGCTAGTGCCCATTCTGGGCATCGTTAGCGCCTTCTACCTGATGCTCAACCTGCCTCTGCTCACGTGGATCGTGGCGATAGCGTGGCTGATCATTGGGCTCGTGATCTACTTCACCTACTCAACCAAACACAGCAAGGTTCAGCAGCTGCCTACAGTTGTGACACGAAGCAGTTAACCAACATGGCCAAAATGCCACGGCCTTCCTCATTGGGAGGTCGTGGTCTATCTGTGCCGCGCCATTCGCGCTTCCAGTCCAGCTTTTATTTCCGGCCATTCCTCCTGGATGATGCTGTACCAGAAGCTATGCCGAAAGCTGCCATCGGGCATAATCATGTGGTTGCGGAAGACGCCCTCGGGCTTCGCTCCCAGAGCGGCGATAGAGGTTTGCGACTGCAAATTGTTGTGATGGGTCTTGAATGAGACCCTGACTGCTCCCAGCACTTCAAAGGCGTGACGCAGTTGCAGATACTTGACCTCCAGATTGATTCCTGAACGTTGGTAAGCGGGTGCCAGCCACGTCCCTCCGATCTCCAGCCCACGGTTGTGTACGTCGATATCCATGTAGCGCGTCGATCCGATGATCCTGCCGCTGCCCTTACTCCATGTAATCCAGGGCAGCGCTCTGCCAACCGCCGCCTGATCCAGAGCTTGCTCTATCCACAAACGTAGGTCCGCTTCGGAAGTGACGTACATCGGCATCCACTTCCAGATCGTTGGAGAGAAAGCCACCTCGGCCAACGCGGGCAGGTGATCCATATTGAGCGGTTCCAGACGAACGAGGCGTCCTTCCAGAACCACAGGCTCGACAATCATCGGTTTCGCGGCATTCACAAAAATCAGTGTACCCAAGTGGATAGCACACTTTAGCCCCTTCCAGATGTGCGAAGCCGTTCAGAGCGGTTACACTTGGCTCACCCCCACACAAGCATGCAGACGTTCAACAGATTCGGACCCTACGAGATTGTCGAGCAGATCGGTCACGGCGGCATGGGACTTGTCTATCGTGCGCACGACACCCGTCTGAATCGCGACGTCGCATTAAAAGTAATCGCCGAGGGCTATCTCGAGCAGGGCACGCCGACACTGGCTTCCCATGAGCGCTTTCTTCGCGAAGCTCGGGCCTCGTCGGCGCTCAATCATCCGAATATCTGCACAATCTACGATGTCGGCGAGCAGGATGGTCATCCTTACCTGGTCATGGAGCTGCTCGAAGGCCAGACGCTCAAGCAGGTCATCAACGGCCATACGTTGCCTGTCGATCAGGTGCTCGACTACGGCATCCAACTGGTCTCCGCCCTGGTCGAAGCCCATGCGCACGATATCCTGCATCGCGATATCAAGCCGGCGAACCTCTTCATTGTGCGGCGAGGGCAGGGAAACGGCGCCCTCAAGGTGCTGGACTTTGGATTGGCCAAGCACTCCGCTTTTCGTGCCGACTCTACCACTACGAACTCGCTTGGCAATTTAACCACCGTCGCAGCGGGCGAAAACCTGACCAGCCCGGGATCGACGATGGGCACCATAGCTTATATGGCTCCCGAACAGGCGCGTGGAGAGGAGCTGGACGCGCGTGCCGATCTCTTCTCCGCCGGCGTTGTGATGTATGAGATGGCGACCGGCTCAGCGCCTTTCTTCGGTCAATCGATGGCGGAGATATTTGCCGCCTTGCTCACGCGAGAACCCGAATCCATTCGCAAGCGTGTTCCGCAATTCCCGAAAGATCTGGAACGAGTCATCCTGAAGGCGCTGGCCAAGGACAAAGCGCAGCGCTACGCGTCGGCGGCCGAGCTTCTCGCCGACCTCGAACAGGTTCGGTCCCGGCTACTGGGCCGCACGGGCGCGACCCTCCCGTCCATGACCGGCCCGGGGATCGTTACGCGGCGCAGAAGCCGCTGGCCCTGGCTGACCGCAGCAGTCATGGTTATCGTCCTGCTGGCCGCCGTCACATACTTCGGAGGGCATAGCTGGATGGACCCTGGACCAAAGCAGCTCGTCCAGGCCGACTCCATCATCGTTTCGGAATTTACCAATAGAACGGGCGATCCCATCTTCGATTTTGCGCTCAAACAGGCCCTCACGGTTCAGTTGCAGCAATCTCCGTCTCTGGACGTGGTGAGCGAGGCGCATCTTCACCAGAGCCTGACCTATCTGGGCAAGCCGCATGACCAGCAAATCACTGCCGACATTGCCCGCGAAATTGCCGAACGCGAAGGCTACAAGGCCATCGTCCATGGAACCATCTCAAGTATCGGCAACCGGTACCTGATCACGCTCGAAGCGCAGAAGGCTTCGACAGGAGAGGTGCTTGCCAGCGTGCAAGAGCAGGCCGAGGGCAAAGATCATGTTCTCGATGCGTTGCATAAGGCGTCCGATGACTTACGCAAGCAACTGGGAGAATCGCTGGCATCGATCCAGAAGCTCGATGTTTCTCTAAACGAGGCAACCACTCCGTCGCTTGAGGCTTTCCGTGCCTACGCAATGGGACAAAGCCAGCAGGCGCAGGCTAACTATGCGCAGAGCATCACCTATTACAAGCGTGCCATTGAGCTCGATCACAACTTCGCCATGGCCTATGCCAGCCTTGGAGTCGCTGATGTGACGCTCGGCAATGAGACCGAGGGCAATGCTGCAATCACCAAGGCTTTTCAGCTCTCGGGCAATGTTTCCGAACGCGAGCGGCTGTATATTCGCGCGCGCTATTACCTGAATGTGACCGGAGACTTGCCCCAGGCGATCGACACGCTGCGCTTCGCTCGCGATACCTATCCAAACGATCCTGCAATACCCAGCCAGCTCTCTGTCGCTTACCTCACACTGGGGAGGTTTAAAGAAGGCTACGAGCAGGTGAAGAGGACACTGGAGCTGAATCCGAAGAGCGGCCCGGCCCGGGTGAACGCCATCCTCGCGCTTACAGCGCTCAATCGATTCGATGAGGCGAAGGCCGTATTTGAGCAGGCGACCGTGTTGAATCTTACCGAGGATGCTTCAATGCGTGGCATGTGGATTTACACGGCATACCTGATAGGGGATAAGGCAGCCGTTCAGCAGCAGCTGGAGTGGGCTCACGGCCAGCCTGACGGCTTCATCCTTAATTCGCAGATGGCGCTCATTCACGAGCACGAAGGCCGATTTGCCGCTGCCGACGAAGATTGGCAACAGGCTATCTCGCGAATGACAGATCAGAAGCTCGTGAACGCAACCGCAACGCTGATCACGCAGCAAACCCTGAACCGGGCTCTTGTCGGCTCCTGCGAGGATGCCGTCCCCCGCCTTGATCGCAGCCTGAAACTCGACCAGGAGCGCACCATGCAGGGCAGCGCCGCGATTGCCTTCGCTCTCTGTAGCCAGCCGGCGCGGGCGCTGGAGATACGCAAAACGCTGGCGCAGACCTATCCCCAGGACACCATCATCAATCATGTATTCCTGCCGAGTATCGATGCCGCCATCGAGCTCGGCAGGAATCGCCCGCAGGACGCGCTTACCGCGCTCGCTCCCGCTGCGGATTATGACGTTTTGGGCATCGGATCGTACCTCAGAGGTCTTGCGCATCTCGCACTCAAAGACGGCGCTGCGGCTGCTGCCGACTTTAACTTTCCCCTCGCTCATCGCAGTGTCTTTTTACTCTGCCAGGTGCAGGGCATGAACGTGGCCTATCCGCTCAGTATGCTCGGGCTGGCGCGTGCCTACACACTCCAGGGCGACAAGGCAAAAGCTCTTCAGCAATATCAGTCTTTCTTCGATTACTGGAAGACTGCCGACCCGGATCTTCCTCCACTCGTCGCGGCGCATCAGGAGCTCGCCACTCTAGGACGATCAGGCCCTTAGCAGAAGGCGATAGACTGTCGCGATGAAAGCGTGTACATTTACGCAGGGAATCGACGCCTCTGACGCGGAATCGTCCTAGGGAACCTTTCGGCGTTTGTTACGAATCGCCTTGAGTTCTGCGCATTCGTCCGCGTACAGTGACGGACGAAACGCGCCACAATTTTTCCGAGGAAGGTTGAACAGGGCACAGTGCATCTGACACTCATCGACTGGCTCATCATGCTTCTGTATTTCGTTTTTGTGCTGGGTATCGGCTTCGCACTCAAGCGATTCATGAAGACGAGCAAGGATTTCTTCCAGGCCGGTCGCGCTTTACCTGCCTGGATATGCGGATTGGCCTTCATTTCTGCCAATCTGGGCGCGCAAGAAGTCATCGGTATGGGCGCTTCGGGCGCCAAGTACGGCATCGCGACCAGCCATTTCTACTGGATCGGCGCAATCCCGGCGATGATCTTCGTCGGCGTATTCATGATGCCCTTCTACTACGGCTCGAAGGCGCGTTCTGTGCCGGAGTTTCTTCGGTTGCGCTTTGACGAAAAGACCCGTGCCTACAACGCCTGCTCCTTCGCCGTAATGACCGTCTTCTCGTCGGGCATCTCCATGTACGCCATGGCGAGGCTTATCCAGACGCTTCATGTTTTCGATTCGCTCTTCATCCACCTCAACATGCCTGTAGGCTGGATCTTCCACTTCGCCATCATCATCTCGGCCCTCATCGTGCTCGGCTACATCTTCCTCGGAGGCCTGACCAGCGCGATTTACAACGAAGTGCTCCAGTTCTTCCTCATCGTCGCCGGATTCCTGCCGCTGGTCTGGATCGGCCTCAGAAATGTGGGCGGATGGAATGGCCTCAAAGCCACGTTGCCCAGCGCATATACCCACTCCTGGCAGGGCATGACGAACCCGCATACCAATCCTCTGGGTGTGGAGTGGTTCGGGCTGGCGATGGGCCTCGCCTTCGTGCTCTCCTTCGGCTACTGGTGTACCGATTTCCTCGTCATCCAGACAGCGATGGCGTCGGATTCGGAAGAGTCGGCCCGCCGCGTTCCGCTCATCGCAGCGGTTCCGAAAATGTTTTTTCCGTTCCTCGTTATCCTGCCTGGCCTGATCGCAATTGCAACTCCTGCGATTACACAACACGCCATGGTGCACGCGCCTGTGGTGGGCACATCGGCCAGCGCGCTAGTGACCGCCGACCTCAATAATTCAGCAACGATGGGAAGAGGTCTGATCCCGCCAAAGGTCAATCCAGTCACCGGGAGGGTCATGACGGATGACAATGGCAATGTGGTGCTCGACTACGATCTAGCCATTCCCAACATGTTGTTGTTTTACTTCCCGACCGGCATTCTCGGTCTCGGACTCACCGCGCTTCTGGCCAGCTTTATGTCCGGCATGGCCGGAAATGTGACCGCCTTCAATACCGTCTGGACTTACGACCTCTACCAGGGCTACATCCACAAGAACGCGAGCGATTCGCACTACCTGAGGATGGGGAGAATTGCCACAGTCGGAGGCATCATGCTTTCGATTGGGGCAGCCTATCTTGCAACGTCGTTCAACAACATCATGGACACGTTGCAGCTCGTCTTTTCGTTCGTCAACGCGCCCTTGTTTGCAACCTTTTTACTCGGCATGTTCTGGAAGCGCACGACGGGGCACGGAGCATTTACAGGGCTGGTAAGCGGCACCCTGGCGGCGATTCTGCATCATGGGCTCACGCTGCCGGCTGGCTCTCAAACTGGCATCCATGGCGGCTGGATCGCCGTGCTGCACAGCTATCCGAGCCAGATGGCGCAGAACTTCTGGACCGCTATCTGGGCATTCTGGGTGAACTTCTTTGTCACCGTCATCATCAGCCTCATGACCAAACCGCGGCCCGAGCTGGAACTCGTCGGGCTGGTATACTCCCTAACTCCCAAGCCTGTGGAGCACCACATGGCTTGGTATACGCGACCCAAGGTCATCGCCGTCGGTTTGATTGCCATGCTCGTCACACTCAATTTGATCTTCAGATAGCCGAGGAGAAAAAGATAGATGAATCTCGATCTTCGCGTTCCAATGGGAATGCTATTCACCATCGTCGGGGGCATCCTGAGCGTTTTTGGATTCTTTACGCGCGGCAGTGAGATCTATGAACGCTCCACCGGCATCAACATCAACTTGATATGGGGTATTGTCATGTTGGTCTTCGGCATCACGATGTATACGCTCGGCCGCAGGGCAGACAAGCGCCCACGTTCGCAGCCGGCCGAGGGCACGACAAGGCCTCTGGGGCACGGGCAAGGGGGACCCTAAGCGTCCCAGTAGCGATCTCAGGGCCCGTCATTCCGGCGGGCCATTTTCTTTTATGCCTTGGGCTCGGTGCCTGCACAGGCTGGGTGGTTGCAATGGCAGGTCAGCTCCGTCATCTTTTTTGCGCTTTCGCACACAGCGCCGCAATACTTCTTTCCCTGGGAAGGCACACAACTACATGCCGGGTGCGCGCACTTCTTATGTTCGCTTGTCATCGTTTTTTCCTCTTGTTTTGTCAGTACTTCTCGCTAAGTTGGATGCATTCGCCGACCATTCCCGAAATAAACATGAAAAGCTCTGGGCCCGTGACGCTTATCGTTGGCTTTGTTTAAGTCTCATGTAACAATTCGAGCGGAATGTCGACCAACAAAACTTCCAGCCACCTCCACGGCACCTTGTCGAAAAAGATGCCGCGTACGACCTGGCTGTTGATTATGTGTTGCCTGCCGGTGATTGTTCTGGCGGTGTACTTCACGCCTCTCCTCGTGTCCCTGAGCTGGCATGTGATGCATGGCGCGTCCATTAACTACCGCGGATTGCGGGTTCGAGTTCCGATGGGCTGGACCGTTGACATTAACACCCTTAAAGAGGACTTTCCGGCAAACCCGCAGGGAATCACACTGGAAAAGCAACCAAAGACTCTCAGCCTTATCGCTCCGGGGCAGGAGTCGATGTACTTTAACCTCCTGCTACCCGATGGGCGAAGCACGCCGACACAGCAGGTTGCTCAGTGGGAGAGCCTGTTCCGGCAATCGCATTCTACTTCGGACTTCGACATTGTCCGCCGCAACGATCTGCACCCTGATATGAACTGTCTCGAAGCCATCCCGCACGGCATCCCTTCTGCTGCGGCACTGGCCTGCATCTCCCTGGAGCACGGCTGGGTTGCGGAGTTCGCCGGCTCGCAGGGGAACGTGCCGCTGTTTCTACAGGTGGCCGGTGCCTTGAAAAGGAAGACGTAAGCGGCCGTTCAACAATCACTGACCCGTTAAACTGAAACCAGCATGAAGCATCGCACAATTAAGCACTATGAATTAGTCCGTCGTCTGGGCACCGGCGGCAGCGGCGTGGTGTACCTTGCTACCGACACATTATTAATGCGCCCAGTCGTGCTCAAGGTGTTGAAGAGCGGCACGCTCACCCTCGAGCAGATGCGCACTACCGTTTTGCGTGAGGCGCGCATGGCCTCGGCCATCGAGCACCCGAACGTCTGCGCTATTTACGAAGTCGGCGAAGAAGGAGAAGAGGCCTTCATCGTCATGCAGTATGTGCCGGGCAAGTCGCTCGACAAACTCATCGCCAAGGGACCCGCAAGCCTGCAGTTGCTGCTGTCGGTGGGCATTCAAATTGCCGACGGCCTGAGCGCCGCGCACTCACTCGGCATTTTTCACCGCGACCTAAAGCCGGCGAACGTAATGCTGACGGATGGCGGCCTGGTCAAGATTCTCGACTTCGGGCTCGCGCGCCGCATCAATCCTGAAGAAGCCGAGTTCGATCCGGCAAAGTCTTCACACCGCCAACCCGGGCCGGTCATCGCTGCCTACACCGCGCGCGGTGGAACCATCGCGTACATGGCTCCGGAGCAGTTCGTCACCGGCCAGAGCAGCGTGCAGAGCGATCTGTGGGCGCTCGGCGTCATCCTGTATGAGCTGGCCAGCGGACGCCATCCCTTCGCGCGTCCCGCTGCCGATGAGTTTCAGAGCATCCGCGCCATTCAGTATCTTGATCCGAAGCCCCTCGATGTGGCTGTCGAGTTAAACTCTCTGATTCTCAAGCTGCTTCAGAAAACTCCTGCAGAGCGCTACTCAAGCGCTGCGGATGTGCGCGAGGCCCTCAAGACCATTATGAAGACTTCGCAGATCGAGACCGGCATCATTCCCGGCGACGCCGCTGCGCAGCTCCCCCCATCCAACGCGGAAACCGAGAAGCGCACCACGGGCCTGCTTTCCATGCTCGCCGAGCGTTTTCGGGAATCGGCGGATACCAGGGAGAAGCAGAACACCATCCTCGTGGTGCCTTTCCAGAATTTCGGGCCATCCGAGGTCGCACCCCTCTACGGATTCGCACTGGCTGATGCCATCGCCGCCCGTCTGGCGCGCATGTCGTCGCTGGTCGTGCGTCCATCGAGCGCGCTCATGCACCTGCCCATCGCACAGATGGATCCTCTCGCCATTGGCCACAAGCTGCTGGTCGAATGGGTGCTTACCGGCAACTTCATCCGTTCCGAAAAAGGCTTCGATCTCAACTGGCAGCTCCTTAACGTTCCCGGTGAGAGCATCCGCGCCGGCGGAGCCATCAGCGTTCCATCGTTCGATCTGATTGCAGTGCAGTCGGAAATCTGCAACGAGGTCTTCGCGTCTTTGCAGGGATTGGGACAGCTCAACCAGCATCCGGAGCAGGGAAACGCTCGCAGCGAGCCGTTAGCCGAAGACCTTTCTGAAGAATATTTACAGGGTCGCGCCATGTTGTCATCGTTCATGCAGCGTACCGGAAGCCGCCTTGACCTCGATCGTGCACGCGAGCTTTTCGACAATGTAGTCGAGCGCGACCCGTCCTTTGCACCCGCCTGGACTGGCCTGGGCATTACGCATCTTCAATATCTTCGTCATGGTTTTGGCGGTCACATGCACGTGATGGCAGCGCGCCGCGCCTTCGATCGCGCGCTCGAGATTGACCCCGGCTCGGTCGAAGCGAATTTGTATCGCGTCTACATGCTTCTTTCACGCGGCGAAAAGGAGAGCGCGCGCCACGGCATCGAAAACCTTCTTCAGGAGGCTGCGAACGATTGGAACGTTCGCATGGTCGCCGGCATTACGCTGAGAATGGACGGCATGTATGAGCAGGCCCTGGATCAGTTCAATCGATCGCTTAGCCTGAACCCCTCGAATGCTCCCGTAATCTACAACCACCGCGCCCGGGTCTACCAGTATCAAAACCAGCTTGAGCTGGCCGGTGAAGAGCTCGACAAGGGGCTCACGCTCGAGCCTAAGCATCCTCTGCTGCGCACTTCCTACGCCTATCAGCGGATGCGACTCGGCGATCTGCGCCAGGCCATCGAAATTCTTGAAAGTGTAATCCGCGACGACGACAGTATGCGCATCGCTTATCCTACCCTGGCCATGTGTTACGCTATGGCCGGAGATCGCGACCGGGCCGCATCCTTCATCGAGGAAGGTTCCATGGCTGCCGCTGAAGCCGACAGCGAAATGGCCTACCGTCTGGCGACCTACTTCGCCGTCGACGGAGACGAAAGCGAAGCGCTGCACTGGCTCCGCCGCGCTATCTATCTAGGCAACGAGAATTATCCCTGGTTCGCGAAAAATCCCACGTGGAATCGTCTCCGCGGCCACGGCGACTTCGAGCGCATTCTTGAAGACCTAAAGAAAACCTACCGCCGCAATCAGAAGAACTGGAAGCGGCTGCTGGAAAATGTTCCTCAGGGATTGTCCTGAGCAGGCATTTGCTGTCGCAGGTTCTTCGGCGCAGCATGCTGCCAGGCAGCCTTCAGGGCCTGCTGCACAAGCTGTTTCTTAGCCGCCTTCAGGCGTACATGCGTTGAACCATGTTCTCCCCAGAAGCCCGGCACCAGTGCAAAAGCTTCTTTATCTGCCTGGGTGAACTTCAGCTGATCGGGCAGGGACAGCTTTACCATGGCGAAGGTTTTATCCGGATAAGCCAGTGTCGCGAAAATCTTACCGCGCACCCGGAAATCGGGATGGTTCATGTGCTGGGCTTCCGCTACTTCCGGCAAATCGAGGGCCAGTTTTCGAAATTCATTCGCAGTCATGGCGTTTATCCGTGTTGTTCAAGCTCTTCCTTTGAAACGTCCCTGATATGCGTCCCGATGAACCAGTGAAAGCCAAACGGATCGGCGATCCCGGCCATCCTGTCCCCGTAAAACTGGTCGGCTGGCTCCCGCAGGCTCTTCGCGCCCGCCGCAAGAGCCTTCTCGTAGACCGCATCGCAGTCTTCCACGTAGATCATCAGGCTCATGGGCGCGCCTCCATAATGTTCCGTGCTGAAAGCTCCCACCGCCTGATTCTCTTCGGCTATCATCACGCATGAATCGCCGATTTCGATCTCGGCATGGCCGACCTTGCCGTCCTTGTTCAGCATGCACAATCGCTCGGTCGCGCCAAAGGCCTTAGTGTAGAAGGCAATCGCATCCGCCGCGCCATTGAAATAGAGATAGGGCTGCACGCTATGGTAGCCGTTGGGAATTGGTTTTACATTTGCCATGGGTAGTTCTCCTGAATGTCATTGATTGTGGCGCATCACGCAGACGGTGAATTGTAAAAATCTGACCTTGACCGCACATCACAAATCAGACGAGCGGTACATGATTAAGATGCTCACTCGCACGCGCTGAATAGACCGTCGGTGTGAAGCCGGAAAATGTCTGGAAATCGTGAATGAAGTGCGCCTGGTCATAGTAGCCACAATCGAGAGCCACATCGGCCCAGTCAACCTTCGAAGCGCGATGAACCCTGCGCAGCACTCTTTGAAATCGCTGCACCTTGCAGAATGACTTCGGTGTGAGCCCAATCTGATCGTGAAAGAGTTGTATAAACCTGCGATGGCTTAAGCCTATTTCGTTCAGGACCGACCCCACCGTGGTGCGATGGGGATTAATGCAGAATCGATGCTTCGCAAAGTTCACCGCCGGGTGCAACTCCATCGGCCGCACCAGCTGTCGTATGAGGGCGTCATGCACCAGCCTGCACATGGCCTCGATACTGTCTGCTTGCAGCAACTGCTCGCGAATCTCCTCAGTGGAATTGCGCCAGACGCAATCCAGCGCAATATCCCGGTTCTCAACTTCACATGAAGGAACACGGAAGAAGGGAAACGATCCTCCGGGTTGAAATTGAATCCCGAATACGCGCTCTTGCTGCGCCGTATCAATGACAAAAGGCTCGGAGCGCGGTCCGGCCAGCACAGCGTGGCCAAACAATTCGAAGTGGTTGGGATTTTGCCAGTCGTAGGTACGAATGGCATCATCGCGAAGGTTGAAAATGATGGCCACATCGCCCGTAGGCATCAGACGTTCCTGCGTGTGCGTCTGGGGCGCTCCTTCCCAGTACCAGAAGCACTTTACGAATGCGGAAAGAGGCGCAGGCGGCGTGTAGAGGCGATGAACCATAGCACGCGCTCATTCTAAGCGTTATTGATTAGCCCAGTAAAAGGGAGCACTCGAAGCTCCCTTTTACTAGCGATTACCAAAACTAATTCTTGGTGGGAGTAAGCTCCATCGGCTCCGTCAGGCTGAAAGTCACGATCGCTCCCTTCGGCACCACGGCTGCATCTGGATGCTGCATAAGCAGGTGAGCCGTTACGACCCCGGCTCCAATAACCGATCCCACCAGCGCCCCCGCTGGGCCGCCCACGAATCCGCCGACGACAGCACCCGTTCCGGCTGCCGCGCCGTACACGGCCCCAGTCTTCACCGGGTGCGGCTTTGGCTGAATACCGCCTTCACTGTCTGTGCGTGTGCCCGGCGCTTCCGAGCCGGCAACCTGTGCATACAGGTGATAGGCCGTTCCATCGGGTAGCATTATTAGATCGGGACGCAGGCGCAGCGTCGCAGCCTGGCCAAAATGGTGTCCCTGGCTTATTCCGATCACGCGGCCCTTCAACTCTGACCCCGCTGGAATGATCACGCTCCCATCCTTGGAAACATCATTCGTCACTTCGCCCTTAAACGGTGAACCCTCAGTAGTCTCTTTCGTCGAAAGCTTTTCCGTCAGTCGTACCCGAATGTTCGTGCCCTCGGCCAGATCGTTTCCGCTGGAGGGAACCGCGCTCACAATGTCATCGTCGGCACTCGGTCTCTTTTGCAGGCCCGGCGCAGGTGCGGCACTCTGACCCGAATCTGGAACCGCACCGACGATGTCGTAGTCGGGATTGTTGGCCGGCGTTGGGCCTGTCGCGGAATCGGCAGGCGGAGGAGCAGCGGTTGTTGTTGCCGCTGGCGGAGCTGCGGGAGCAGCGGCCGGAACGTCCGGCGATGGCTTGGCTGTCTGTGACGGAGCGGGCTGCGCGGCTGGCAGCGCCGCAGCATCCGGGTTGGCGACGATCGTCGTATCCGGCGGAGGCTGCGACATGCCTGAATATGGGTCCGAAGTCGTCGCCTGCTGTGCGAATGCCAGACCCGAAACCATCAGCGTCGCGGCCAGCGTTGCGTGAGTCAATCGATTGCCATTACAGAATTTCGTCATAACCACCTCACTCGGGTGAATTCGCCGCTTCTTTATCGAAACGCAAAGTCCTCCCGGTACAATCGAACCCTCTACCGTTTCAGACACAAAATCTCGGAGGCGGTCGCGAATGAATCTGTAAATTCTCAAAAAGAGCAGCAAGCGCCGCTTCTTCTATCGATAAATCAAGTCTACTCACAAGCGTAGTCGAGCTTTCCCCGCCAAACCAGCGTGGAACCGCGATGCGAACCATAACCGTTACCCGTCGCTATCACCTTGCTCTACAAGGGCCCGCGGCCTCTGCCGCTCGCCAGTTTTGTTAGAATCGGCAGGGAACCCTGCGTATTGCGGAAGGCATTTGTTTTGTATGGCTGGCTTCATCGACTCAATCAGCGGAATGGCCGGTGAATCCATCCCTGTTGATCGCCGCCCTAAACTCAAAGATCGCTTAAGACACCAGATTTCAAGGAGTGACATGACGGAGATTGCTACAATCCACGCGCGCGAGATTCTAGATTCGCGCGGAAACCCGACCGTAGAAGCCGACGTTGTTCTCGCAGGCGGTGCAATGGGCCGCGCCGCGGTGCCGAGCGGCGCATCCACGGGCGAGCACGAGGCCGTGGAATTGCGGGACGGCGACAAGTCGCACTACCTGGGCAAGGGCGTGTTGCAGGCGGTCGAAAACGTAGAGACCATTCTCGCGCCCGAGTTGACCGGCATGGACGCGGCCAACCAGCGCCTGCTCGACGCAACCATGATTTCCCTCGACGGCACGCCCAACAAAAGCCGCCTTGGCGCGAACGCTATCCTCGCCGTTTCCATGGCCGCCGCGCGCGCCTCGGCAAAGGCGCTCAGTATTCCGCTCTATCGCTACCTCGGCGGAGTGAATGCCTCCGTTCTGCCCACGCCCATGATGAACATCATCAATGGCGGTGCTCACGCCGACAACAACGTCGATTTCCAGGAATTCATGGTCATGCCGGTGGGAGCCGAGCGTTTTGCCGACGCATTGCGCTGGGGCGCGGAAGTCTTCCATACGCTCAAAGGCGTGCTGAAGAAACGCGGCTACAATACGTCGGTCGGCGACGAGGGCGGCTTCGCTCCCTCGCTCAAATCGAACGTCGAAGCGATTGAAGTGATCCTCGAAGCCATTGAACTCGCGGGCTATAGCGCGGGTGAAGATATCGCTATCGCGCTCGATCCCGCCGCCAGCGAGTTTTACGATAAGGAGTCCGGCAAGTACGTTTTCAAGAAATCCGACAAGAGCGCGAGAAGCAGCGAAGAAATGGCGCGCTTCTGGCAGGAATGGACCCGGCAGTATCCCATCGTCTCTCTCGAAGACGGCCTCGCGGAAGATGACTGGTAAGGCTGGAAGTATATGACCCAGCTGATGGGCGAGCGTATTCAGCTAGTGGGCGACGATCTCTTCGTCACCAATACCAAACGCCTGCAACGGGGAATTGAGGAGGGCATCGCGAATTCCATCCTCATCAAGGTGAACCAGATCGGCACCATCAGCGAAACGCTGGAGTCCATCGAGCTGGGCCGCCGTTACGGTTACACTTCCATCATTTCGCACCGCAGCGGCGAGACCGAAGACACCTTCATCGCCGATCTCGCGGTTGCCACCGGCGTCGGCCAGATAAAGACCGGCTCCGCCTCCCGCACCGACCGCATCGCCAAGTACAACCAGTTGCTCCGCATCGAAGAAGAACTCGGCCAGTCCGCGGAATTCCTCGGCCTCGAGGCCGTCAACTTCGGCGAATAAAACACACAACCGCGCGTGCCGCCCTGCGAGGGCTGGCGCGCTCCTCTCATCTCTTCATCGGAGCTTTCATGCGTAACACTTCTCTCGCACTTACACTTAGTTGTCTGCTTCTGGCAGGCGTCGCCTTTGCCCAGCAGACACCCTCTGGCACGTCGTCTTCAACCTCAGCTACCCAGGCTCCTGCAAAGATTCCGGCGCCTTCAACCGCTCCAGCCAACCCGCTTACCGATGCGCAAGCCAGGCAAATGTTTGAGGTAACCGGCGCCATCGAGATGAAGGACCAACTGGTCCATGGCATGATGAACTACTTACACTCCAGCATGCCTTTCCTGCCGAAGGATGTCTCGGACGATCTCGAACAGTCGTTCCAGAAGCTCGATCTGGAAACTCCTATCATCGCCATTTATAAACAGCATATTTCCACTGAAGATGCCGACAGCATCATCGCGTTCTACAAGACGCCTGCGGGAAAACACCTCATCAAAGCCATGCCCGAAATTCTGCAGCAGTCGCAGCAGGCCGGCGTGCAGATGTTCCGCAAGGCAGCGCAGGACGGAATCGAGCGCCACCGCCCTGAAGTCGAAGCCGCGGCAAAACAGTATCAGCAGGATCACGCGCCAAAGCCAGCGCCGTCACTGAGCACGCCGTCTCCAACACCCAATGCAGCGCCGGCCGCAAAACCGAGCACCACGTCACCCAATAGCGCTACACCGCAGCCTCACTAAGCCAAGGTGGGTCTTAACAAGCCGGGCCGGGTCTCGCATCCGGCCCACCTTTCCTAAGGAATAAAGGTAGGTAGCAAGAGTGTCGATCCACAAAAAGCCCATCGTCCTCACCATCCTCGACGGATGGGGCTACAGTCCACAGGTTGAACACAACGCTATCGCGCTGGCCCGCAAGCCAACCTACGACAAGCTGCTTGCCGAATATCCGAATACGCTTCTCCACGCCTCCGACCATTTCGTAGGCCTGCCCGATGGGCAGATGGGCAACAGCGAAGTGGGCCATCTCAACATCGGCGCTGGGCGTGTGGTCCGCATGGACATCACGCGCATCGACGCGCTGATCGCGAGCGGCGAATTCTTCACCCACCCCGCCATCGTTGCTGCCCTGCAACGCGCCCGCGAAGGCGGACGACAGCTGCACCTCTTTGGTCTGCTCTCCGACGGCGGCGTCCACTCCCACCAGAATCACCTCTACGCCCTGCTCAAAGCCGCGAAGCAGCAGGGCCTCGAACGCGTCTTCGTTCACGCCTTCATGGATGGCCGCGACACGCTGCCCACCTCGGGCGCGGCCTATCTCGCGCATCTGGAGCAAAAGATGCGTGAATACCAGATCGGCAAGTTCGCCTCCGTCTCGGGCCGCTACTACGCTATGGATCGCGATCGCCGCTGGGAGCGCGAAAAGCTCACTTTCGATGCAATGATCACCGGCCATGCCGAGGGCGGAGCTCACGCCGATCCCATCGCGCGCGTGAAGGAGTCTTACAACAACAACATTACGGACGAGTTCATTGTGCCATTCGTAATTACGGATGCACACGGCCATCCCCAGGGAGTCATCCGCGACGATGACGTCTGCATCATGTTCAATTACCGCGCTGATCGCGCCCGGCAGATTACCCGTGTGCTGGGCCGTAACAGCGGGCTTACAAAAGACGACGGCCTCGACCTTCCCGGCGCCGCTGATCTCGACAACACCATCCCGCGCAGCGAAGTCCCCAGGAACCTGCATTACCTCTGCATGACGCAGTATGACAAGCTTTTCACTCTGCCCATGGTCATCCAGCCCGAGTCGATGGAGAACCTGCTCGCCAACCTCCTCGCGCAGGCCAGTCTCCGCAATCTCCGCATCGCTGAGACGGAGAAGTATGCCCACGTCACATACTTTTTCAACGGCGGCATCGAGACGCCATTTCCCGGCGAAGACCGCATCCTCATTCCTTCGCAGAAGGTCGCGACTTACGACCTCGCCCCTGAGATGTCCGCCGCCGGAATTGCCGACACCGTAGTCAAGGCCGTCGAAGACACCGCCTTCGACCTGCTCGTAGTTAATTTCGCCAACGCCGACATGGTCGGCCACTCCGGCCAGCTCTTGCCCACGATCAAGGGAGTCGAAACCGTCGACGCCTGCCTTGGCCGCATATATCAGGCGATTCGCCAGTCAGGCGGCTCGTTGTTGATCACCGCCGATCATGGCAATGCTGAGATGATGGTCGATCCGATCTCCGGTGGCCCGCACACAGCACACACTAGGAACCCCGTGCCATTCATCTTCGTGGGCGAAGACGCGAACAACTACGCCCTGCGCCCCAACGGCTCTTTGCGCGATATCTCGCCCACCGTGCTGGCCCTTCTCGGCCTCGACCAGCCTGAGCAAATGTCGGGCGGCGATCTACGTCGCAGGATCGGCTAGAGCGGAATAAGCCTACTTCACTGGAACGAATCGCACGGCGTAGCCGCCGCCCGGCGCGAGCTTTGCGTCCAGATGCGAGGCGCGAGTCACTATTTTTTGCTCGACTCGAACATTCTCTGGATGTTTGTCTGCGTCCGGTGCGTCCGAGTAGATCGTGGCCGTATAATCTCCTGCACTTAAGAAATCCAGCGGCAGGTCCAGTTGCCGCGCATCCCAGTTGGTAAGGCTTCCCAGGAACCAGTCTCTTCCGTGGCCTCTCGCGATGGTGACAAATTCTCCGGGTCTACCGTTTAGTACCCGTGTCTCATCCCAGGTTGCCGGCGCGTTCCGGATGAACTCGAACGCGGGCACACCCTCATACGCCTTTGGCGAATCTGACACCATCTGAATGGCAGCTTGATAGACAGCGTACATTGCCAACTGGTGCGCTCGTGTGCCCATCGTCTCCGGCGATATCATGCGTGGCACGAACTCTTCGCCGGTTACGTTATGAAACGAGCCCGGGGTGTAATCCATCGGTCCCGCGAGCATTCGTGTGAATGGCAGTGTTGTGTGATGGTCGGGATTGTCGCGGCTGCCGGCCTTGGATTGTTCCATGCCCAGCACCGCTTCATAGCCCAGAACATTGGGAAAGGTGCGCTCCAGACCACTCGGCTTCGTTGCACCATGAAAGTCCACCATCAGGTGATGCTCGGCAGCGCTCTTGGCCACGCGGTAGTAGAAGTCGATGCCACGCTGATCATCGCGTTCGATGAAATCGATCTTGACTCCGGCGACGCCCCACTTCTCGTAGAGGGGAAAGGCCTCCTCCATCTGTGCGTCCACACCGCCGTAGTACAGCCAGATCCAGATCTTCACATTCTTGGCAGCCGCATAGCGAACAAGCTCGGGAACATCCACCTTCCCATTCATCTTGGTGATGTCCCTGTCGGACCAGCCGGCGTCCACCAACATGTACTCGAACCCTGATTGTGCGGCGAAATCCACGTAATGTTTCATCGTCTCGATGTTGTAGGCAGGCTTGTCGTCCGCGCCGAGTGACCCACTCCACCAATCCCAGGAAGCACGCCCGGCGTGAATCCAGGAGGTGTCCGCTACTTCACTCTCAGGATTGAGACTTGTAATCACGTTCGATTCCACAAGTCTTCCTGGCTCGTCGCCTACCAGCAGCACCCGCCACGCTGAATTGTGCGGCAGTGTTCCTTTGATGATGACGTCAGGATCCTCTTCCGCTGGCGCTAACACTGACTCAAACCAGTGGCCCGCCCAGCTAGCTGAAGGGTTTGTCAGGTACATCGAGCTGTTGCCCCGCAGATCCGCCTCGGTGATAGCCATCCAAGCCACGCCGGGCACTTCCATCAGCGTCGGCAGACCGATAAGCAATTTGCTCGGCACGCCTCCCTGATTCGAGAACGCGCTGATCGGCAGTTTTACGAATTCGCTTTCGTACATGGAACGGAAGTTGGGCAGAATCAGCGAATACGTGGTCGCGTCCTTTGCGATGCGAAACTCCGTGCTCTCCTTTGTCAGACGGAAGCTGCGGATGGGGTTCTGGTCAGGAATCACGTAGCGGAATGCCACAGCGTCGTCGTAAACGCGCGCCTCGATGGCTAGCTTCCGGCGCAACCCGGCGGGTTCTTCGAGGTCGACGCGGAGTGCATTGTAGTGGTTGCGTACTTCGCTTGCCTTCCCAGTTAGCAATCGGTAGGTCTCGTCGACGCTGGATGGTGTGGCTTTCACAATTCGCACATCGGCGCCTAGCGGGTGCTGCCCCTCGAGTTCCAGGCGAAGCGCCGATTGATCCACCAACGGCTTACCGTGGAAGGTTACACGATAGACCAATTGCGCTTCCTGGGGATTGGTAGGGTTTGCGGAGGTCTCGATAAGAAGAACCAGTCTTCCATCGGGAGAGGAAAGAGTTTCCCCCCACGCTGTTAATACAAAGAGCAGAAAAAGTAGAAAGGCCGAACCCCGTAAACAGCATATAGGCGTCAACATAGCGTACATCCTATAACACACGTGGATGAGGCTTCTTCATATCTACGACGAAGGCAGGCGACCTAGAAAGTCTTTTCCTTTTTCGGATACCACTTGATCTGCGCCGCTATCACCGCGTCGGTCTGCAGGCCCTGTTTATAAATCGGCGCCTTCCACCGTTCATACTGTACCCAGCCCTTGACCTCCAGATCCTTATCCTTCAGGAACCGCTTTGTCACCTCTCCCTCATAAACATTCTGCGTTGTACCGCCGGGAACGAACTTCTGATCCACCTTGGCATTGCGGTAGTTGAACTGGACATCCTCGTTTGCCGAGAGATGGTACGTCAACCATGCCTGCCCGCCCTTCCCGTCGCGTCCGATCCAGGTGTTGAACAACGACCCATTGATCGTGGTGCCCTGCCTTTGAACCGTTTCCCACCAGAGGAAATTCCCATTGGCCCCTGAGTCGCTGACTGGATCAGTCGATAAGCCTTCGACGCGCAGATCCAGATGATTCCACACCGGGAAATGCGAAAGATAAATTCCGGGATTTATAGCGGAGCGTCGCGGAGCGCTGATCGGGCTCACGTCGTCATGAACTCCCGAGTCGGTATAGAGCGTCAGCCAGTTTCGGACGAAGGGCAAACGATAGGTGAAATCGAAAGCGCCCCAGCGTGCACCCGGATCCTCGCGGGAAAACTTCTCCTCCACCGATACATTCTGGACGCTAAAGAAGCTCCTCAGGAATGTGTGAATTGTGATCGGCACGTTGCACGGGTAGTAGATGGCGGTGTGTGGATCGAGGCATTGACGGCCTTTGCCGCCCCAGACCACTGTGCGCTCGAATCCCAACTCCAGGTTGCGTGTCGGTTTGAAACTGATCTTCTCGGCATGCACCCACGGGTCGATCGGATAGTTATGTCCCGGTAGGGCACCGACGAAAAAGTCATAGCGGATTGGGCCGAGTAACCGCGAGAGACCGGGAATGCGTAAAGGCTCCACGCGATTGATCTCGAACGCATAGGTATTTTCGGCGTTCGTACTCCAGGCCATGCTCCCGCTTCTGCTGGGACTCCACCAATGATCGTTCTTGCCTAAGGAGATCTCATGCCCAAGGATGTGATACGACAGCAGCGCCTGTAAAACGGTGAAGCGGTTCGTAGCGGCAATCGGCCCTTGTGGAATCGTGGCCTGTACCGGATTCGTGGCAATAGGAATGAGATCGAGGTTCTCGGAGAGATATGTTGCCAGCTCAGGCGAATAGCCTACGGCGCTTGGCGCGTGCTGATATTCGCCCCGAAAATAAAGCGAGAACCTCCCCGCCTCCGCGCGGATATTGAAGCCGGTGTAATTGTTGAAGCCTTCCTCATACGGACGACCGTAGTCATTGATAATTGTTTGTCCCAGATGAAAGCTGTCCCGCAACGGTAGTCCCGTGATGCCCCGGAGTTGGGTATACAAGCTTTCAAATTGCCCGCGGCCTATGCGACCGCCGCTGGTCGCTGCCACATCGGGAGCCAGCTCTTTCTGCAACGCCAGGTAGATCTCACGCGCTTCGTCGTCGTTGACGTTGGCATCGATAGCATCGGCTGACTGCTGCAGCATGTGCGCAATGCTCAACCGCGTCCACGGACGCAATCCCAAATACGCGGTGTCGAGATAGCCGAGCCCATGCAATCGGGAGAGCGCCGGATAGATCCAGCTATCCATCGGCACATAGGTTGAGCCCTGCCCGCTGGTGTAAACGATCGGTGACTCCGGCCGATAGCTGGGAGGCAGCGGCTGCTGACCAGATCCAGCCCCCCCACTTGCATCCGTCGCCGTGGCTATCTGCCTGCTGTGGTCCTCACTGCTGGATTGCGCAACGGCACTCTGCCAGCCCACGACCAGCGCAAGCAGAAGATACATGGACGGGACAATTTTCACTCACACCTCGAATAGTGGGGGGATCGAATCCGGATCGCAACTCGGTGATGGGTCGCATAAAAACCACAGGCTCAGGCTAAAGCATTTCTCCAACAGATGTATACCGAAACCCGATGGCTTCGAAGTGACGTTTTCCTTACGAAGAGGTCACCTTGGCCGTCGCATTAGGAGCTTTGGTAATCGGAAAAATGCATTGGTGAAAGACACGGCCCAACCATCTCCCGGTTGAACTCGGCGATCACCTCGCGCTTCCATCTGTCGCTGAACAATTCCTTTCCAGTCAGATAACGCTCCATCTGGGTGACCGCATTGAGAGGCGTGCCATTCAGGAGATACGTCGTGCACGCAATTAACGCTGGCCCCCCGCCATCGCGTACTCGAGCGATTGATTCATGCGCCACGCGATAGACGGCCACCACATCGTGAGCATCCACCGCGATTACCGGAAACAATTCGCCAATGTCCCTGAACTTATCCTCATGGAAGTCGTCCCTATGCCTCGCGTTTATGCCCGTCCCGATCACGTAAAGAATCGGCAGCTTATGCGTGGATGCAAGCTCAAGTGCCTCTTTGCATGCTTCAAGGGCCGCCGCACTGCCTTCGACAAACACCACCGCGATCCTGCGGTTCTCCGCAAGTTTATTTGCCAGCGCTGCGCCGGTCGCAAAACCCAGCTGTGCGCTCAGGGTTGGAGATGCCGGGGTCAGCACACTTACCGCGAAGCCGCTGAATGTCGCTCCACATGCGTTGCCGTTCGCGTGTTGATGATTCACCATCGCCGGTAGCAGCACGCCCTTCACAAGCCTCGTCAGAGAACTGTGTGGAGTCAGCACAACCGTGTCTTCGCGTTCCAGATTGAGCGTCACGCCCGCGGCTCCCGCAATCTGGCTGTGTGCTCCGTCAGCGTTATCGGCAAAGCCGGAGTGCCGGCGCTCCTCAAGCAGGCTGTACTTGAGCAAAGTTGCGTATAGCTGTCTAAACTTCTCGTCGCTGATCAGCGAATGGCCATTCTTACCTGCCACGGCCGCGGCTGCCGAGCGAGCCCTCACCTTAGTTGGCATGTGCAGTTTTTGTTCCTTTGATCTAGCCGATTGTATCGCAGCGGCGAAGCGCGACTCGCAGCATTCTTACCGCAGTGCAGCGTCGAAGAAACGCCGACAGGTTCTCACAAAATTCTCTCCGCGCGCAAGACCTCAATTGTGTCGATTTTCAACAGATTTGTGAATAAGCCTGTGCATTTTCCGGTTTTGAAAGCGAGAAATGCAGCATTGATGCGCCCTTTAGCAATCTGCACTCTTACCGCGGCAAACGCAGTTCCGTTTCAGGTCGAATAGGCCGCGTTGATTCTCACATACTCCGCCGTCAAATCTGTCGTCCAGAACCGGCACTCGCCGCTGCCCACTCCCAACGCCATCCGAACCGTGAAATAGCGGTTCTTCAAGTAGGCATGCGCCCGCTGCTCGTCGAAATCCGCCACTCGTCCACCGTTCCTACAGATCTGCTGATCGCCCAGCCAGATCGCGATGCGATTCGGATCAATCTCCGCGCCCGAATAGCCGGCCGCCGCCATCAGCCGTCCCCAGTTCGGATCACATCCCGCCCAGGCCGTCTTCACCAGGGGAGAATGCGCAATCGCCTTTGCCACCTTGAGAGCATCGCCATCGTTCGCGGCGCTTTCGATCAGCAGCTCGACTACGTGCGTGATACCCTCACCGTCGTCCACGATCTGTTTCGCCAGCGACGTGCAAACATCTTCCAGTGCCGTCCTGAATGTGGGATGATGTGCGTCGACACTCGCTCCGCTGGCACCGGAAGCCAGCAGCAGCACCGTGTCGTTCGTAGATGTATCGCCGTCGATCGAGATGCGATTGAAGCTTGGCTCGACCGCGCCACGCAGCAGTGTATCCAGCTCGGTGGGCACAATCGCGGCATCGGTGAAAACGTAGACCAGCATCGTCGCATGTGGAACAAGCTGAGGATGAATCATCCCCGCACCCTTACATACGCCGGCGATGCGCACTCGGTTGCCGTCTACGTCCACCCATGCATGGGCCACCTTCGGCCGCGTGTCGGTAGTCATGATCGCCCGTGCAAACTCAGAGAAATGCTCCGCGTCGGCAGCCAGCGTTCGTTCCACCTCCGGCAAGGCCTTCACCAGCTTCTCCGCAGGCAGCGGAACTCCAATGATCCCGGTCGAAGAAGGGAAAACCTCGTGTTCTTCTGAGCCAGACATTTTCGCAACTGCCGCGCAGACCCGTTCACACGCGGCGATGCCGATCTCACCAGTGGCACAGTTAGCATTGCCGGCATTCACGGCGACAACGCGAACCCGTCCACCGCTTCGCTGCAAATGCCGCATCCCCACGGTCAACGGAGCAGCCTTGACGCGATTCCCGGTAAACATCGCCGCAGCGCTGGCTGGTTGATTGGCAACAGCTACGGCAAAGTCGAGATTGCCACTCGGTTTCAGTCCAGCCTTGACGGCTGCAAAGCGAAACCCGCGCGGAAGTGCATCTTCAGGGAGCAGGGAAGTTTGAATCATGTGCGTTTTTACTTTATCAAGAGAGGAGATGACCCGCTTACCCGAAGCCACACAGTCGGAATCCGAATTCCTCAACATGCAACATGTCGACGTAGCCCGTGGAGAAGCCGTCGTGCTCCACGACATCAGCCTCCGCATCGCAACTGGCGAGCACGTCGCCATCCTCGGTCCCAATGGCTGCGGAAAATCCACGCTCATCAAGACCATCACATGCCAGTGCTATCCGATCGTGACTCCGGAAACCAGCATCCGCCTGCTGGGCCGCGCCCGATGGGACGTCTCTCAGCTCCGCCAGCACCTCGGCGTCGTCGAAGCGCACTTACCCGGCGAGCGCACCGGCGTCACCCGCGGTATCGATGCCGTCGTCGCCGGATTTTTCTCCGCCTCCACGCTCTGGCCCAACCTGCACGTCACACCCGAGATGCACGCCCGCGCTCACTCCGCGCTCGAACTCATGCAGGCTACTCATCTGGAAGACAAACTCGTCGGCCAGATGTCCGCCGGCGAGCAGCGCCGTATCATGATCGCCCGAGCCCTCGTCCATCGGCCCGGTATGCTCCTGCTCGACGAACCTTCCAACGCCCTTGACATCGCCGCCCAGCGCGAACTCCGCGAAGCCCTGCGTCTGGTCGCCCAGCAGGGAACTGGAATTGTTATGGTGACGCACCACCTCGCCGACATCCTGCCCGAGATCACCCGCGTCATTATGATGCGCTCTGGCCGCATCGTTGCCGATGGCCCGAGAGAAGAACTGATCACCGCCGAAAAACTCCGCGACCTCTTCGGGGTCGAAGTCGCCCTCACTCAGCGCGACGGCTACTGGCACTCCTGGTAATCTTTCGCCCCTATTTTGGTCATCCTGAGCGCAGCGTAGGTAGCCGAAGAACCTGCTTTATGGGACCAGGCAGGTACTTAATCCGGGTACTCACGTCCGGATATTCGGACGGGGGCTTTTCAAATCCCCCTCCTCCACGGATTCAACAGTTTTACCTTGATATCCTGCACATCACTCGTATAGCGGGTAACAAAAATCAGCTCATGGGCCACCGTAGTCGCCGCCAATGGCGTATCGATGACCGGCCTCAGACGCTGCGCCGACAATTCTCCCCATACTCTCGCTGTTGCCGGATCGACGCCAAGGATGCGATCCGCAAAGCTGAATTCCAGTCCATCTACCCGTGACCCGAGTTACTTCGCCAAATCAGGATCGGATTTCCATTTTGAGTGCAACTCCCTTCCTCAGTTCTCCAAGCGTAAGAACGCTGAGGTAGAGCGCAGATGGATCGGCGGCAGCCAGAAACGACATATAACCCGCATGTCGGCCTGTTTCTTGCGCGTTTCCGACAGCACATCGGTATCGAGCAGATATTGAAGCGGTGCGCTCACAGATTGATCTTCCTGCCTGTATCGCGGCTCCGCTTCACCTCGAAGCTGTCGAGCTTCGGGCCACCCAGTAGATACTCTTTCAGATTCGGTTTATGCGCGGTGAGAGATCGGTAATCCGCAATTGAGAGAAATGACGGCCCGCTCCGAACCGTGTCGGGTGATGATCTGCGGGCCTTTGCTGTTGGCCTCTTCGATCACTTCGCTGAGACAGTCTTTGCTTCCTGCACCTGCCAGACAGCCATGCGCACCTCTTTCCATTTCAACTAGAACTATAGCCGTTCTAGTTGCAACAGCCTCAGCTAAAACGCCTGATCGAACCAGGGAATCTCGCTAAGAACCATCCCTCATTGAGCGTTCAATTTCTCCAGCATCTTGTGGGGTGGACCCTTTGAGTGAGACAGTTAATTAAGACACAGGTTGTGGTTGGCTGCCGGTTTCACGACAGCAGGAAATGGATATATAGCAGCCGTCGGGGCTGTGCGCAAAGTGGAAAACACGAAGTGTTTTCCAAGGCGGCGCGGCCGCCGTCTTTCCCACAGCCCTTGTACCGCGACGTTGTCTATTTACCAGATGAGACGATCTCATAGCGAAGGCCTGATTTCTTCAATCGGCAGTGGCGGTATGAGCAGCCTGCGTTCGAATTCTTCCGGCGACAGATATCCCAAGGCGGAATGCAGCCGCTTCTGGTTATAGACCTTCTCCAAAAAGTACTGGATCGAAGCCACGGCTTCCGCCCGGTCGCGGTACTCCTGACGATAGACCTCCTCGTACTTCAGAGTTTTCATGAACGACTCGCACCTGGCATTGTCATACGGATTCCCGCGCCTGCTCATGCTGATCTGGATGCCGTGCTGCTTCAAGCGATCGGTATAGTCCCTCGACGCATACTGCACGCCGCGATCGGAGTGATGCACCAGGCCCGGAACTGGCTGGCGAAACTTCAGCGCCATCTGCAGGGCCGCGATGGTGAGTTCGTCTTCCAGACGTTTCTTCCAGTGCCCAGCCGATCACGCGCCGTGAAAATGCATCCAGAATCACTGCCAGATACACGAACTCCACCTCCAGCCGGATGTAGGTGATATCCGCAATCCACAGCTGGTCCACGTCGGTGAGCACCAGTCCCGGCGCCAGGTTCCGGTACACAGGCAGATCGTGCCGCGAATCCGTGGTGGCTATGAACTTGCGCCGCCGCAGGCACAGCAGGTTGTCCTCGCGCATGATGCGCTGCACCCGCTTCCGGTTCACCTTCCAGCCACGCTGACCTAACTCCGCCGTGATCCTTCGCCGCCCGTAAGCCGGAAATTCCAGCGCAATCTTCTGCATCTCATCGCGCAGGTCCAGGTCGTGGCCGACAGCGGGAGCCGCCTGCCGCCAACGGTAATAGCCAGCACGGCTCACTCCCGCCAGTCCGCACATTCGCTCCATCGAAATGGGCGTTGCCAGTCTCATTTCTTGCTCGAGGAAGGGGTAGACGAGCTGTGAATACTCAACGCTTGCAGCTTTCGCTGCTCTTCCACACGCTGCAAGCATCGCCGCAAAAAATCGATCTCTATCGCCTGGCGCCCCACTTTCCGCTCCAGCTCGACTACATCCGACTCTTGCTGATGGTTCCTTCGCCCCGCGCCTGCAAAGGCCTGCCCTGCGTCTGACCGCATCTCTCGCCGCCAGCGATGCAAGACGTTCGCGTTGACTTCACACCTCCGCGAGACCTCTGCTACCGTCGCCCCAAGCTCCAGCCGCCGCACAGCGGCTTCCTTGAATTCCCGTGTGAACTTCCGCCGAGACAATCCCATGACTCACATTCTCCTTCTTCCGTCGGTGAGTCTTAATTCCTTGTCTCATTTTTGGGGTCCACTCCAGCCGAATCGCTATTGTTTTAGACATCTCTTTCCTCAGACCAGCGAAATCTCCCTCTGTTCGTAGCAAGTGAAAATGTCCGGTTTTCTTAGCACGTGAAATGTCCGGTTTTGTTTTCTCATCTAGCCGCCGTCATAGCTGTTGGAAAGTGGGAATCCCGCGCTGTTTGCGGGATTTCCAAGCGAGGTGGAAAAGTCGGCTTTTGGACTTTTCCACGGAGCGGCTTTTCAACAGCTTGCTTTGTTGCCGTCTGCGTGGTCGGTGTGCCCTGGCTGGTGTAGCGTTCTAGGCGGCGTGGCCCGTGGGTCATACTGAGAGTGCCGTCCAGATGCTGGTGCACGATGACGTTGCAACCGGCGAGGGTGCCGCGCCAGCTTACCTTGTCGATCTGCAAGGCCAGGTTCTGGAAGCTGACGGTGTTGTCGCGGCTGACCGTACGCTCGAACTGGAGCGAGAAGATCAAGTCGAGGTCGCGGCGCGGGCAGGCGGTAAAGGCAGTGCCGCGCTGCGCCGCAGGCACCTGGAAGCGGCGGTTGAACTCGGCCAAGTAGTGCTCGCGCAGAAAGCGGTTGGCTTCCGCAAGGGTGCTGATCCCGTGCAACCGAAGCTCCTGCGGCAGCCGTCCCTGCCAGGTTCCAAAGTTGCGTTCCGAGCGGCCCCGCGCCTGGGGCGAGTAAGCCGGGATCATCTGCACGCCCAGATCGCGCAACGCACGGCCCACCTGGGTCAAACGATGGGGGTCCACCTTGTCGCCAGCCTTCGGTGTCAGCCAGAAATGACTGCCTCGATCCGAGTACAAGGCGCAGAACAGCCCCTTGCGCTCGATGACTTCTCGCAACGCGGCCATCACCGTAACCGTCGACTCTTCTTCCACCAACAGGGCGTAATAGATTTCACTGGTGGCGTCGTCCAGAATCACGATCAGGTCATACCAGCGCTCATCCTGAAACCACTGGTGCCGGCTCCCGTCGATGTGCAGCAACATGCCCGGCAGCGGGCGCCGTTCGCGCCGCTTGCGGTGCAGGCCGCGCTTGCGGGCCTTGGCCACTAATCCTGCTCCTTGTAAGGCCGACTTTACCCAGGTATAGCTCAGATGGATCCCGTGCTCGGCGCCGAGCTTCTCGTGAAAATGGCGCACGTTGAGGTCAAAGTACTTCTCCCGGTAAAACCCCAGCACCTGCTCAGCCTGCGCCAGAGGCACACGCTTTTCGCTGGGCCGGCCGCGCCGACGGTCGATCAGCCCATCGTAGCCGCCTTCTTCATAGCGCTCTCGCCAGCGCCGCATCTGACGGTCGCT